>Ga0214919_10000241_pt1 | contig 92171 bp, 89 predicted proteins | sample LL1503_MetaG_FD_177994 | JGI IMG/M metagenome (GOLD analysis project Ga0214919, IMG submission 177994) | Freshwater microbial communities from Lake Lanier, Atlanta, Georgia, United States - LL-1503 | ecosystem: Environmental > Aquatic > Freshwater > Lake | place: USA: Georgia | collected...
TTACCAGTTGGCCCAGTATATCCCGTCGCACCAGTATTTGTTGCAGTACCTGCTACACCTTGTGGTCCTGTATATCCCGCAGGACCTGTTGGACCAGTATTACCTGTTGGACCCGTTTCACCCGTTGGTCCGGTGGATCCTGTTGGACCAGTATTGCCTGTTGGACCCGTGTTACCTGTTGGACCCGTGTTACCTGTTGGACCAGTATTGCCTGTTGGACCCGTGTTACCTGTTGGACCAGTATTGCCTGTTGGACCCGTGTTACCCGTTGAACCCGTGTTACCTGTTGGACCCGTGTTACCCGTTGAACCCGTGTTACCTGTTGGACCCGTATTGCCTGTTGGGCCTGTGTTACCTGTTGGACCAGTGTTTCCAGTTGGACCCGTATTGCCTGTTGGACCAGTGTTTCCAGTTGGTCCAGTAATTCCCGACTTTCCAAAAATCAAAGAATAAACGGGACCTGTAACTCCATATCCACCTATTGCTATTTGTTGTGCAACTAAATCCGTAAAATTTTTACCGGTGGGTCCTATTCCAAATATTTCCCACCCTCCGACTGTTCCCAAGGGTGCATTAGCATTAATATCTGGACCAATATTTATAAATGGTGTAGCAAAACCAAACTGTGAATATGCTATTCCAGATAAATTTGCGCCAATAGTTGCTTGACCTTTAAATCCAACTGGTCCACCAATATTAAGTGAACCAGGACCCATAAAAATATCTTTCCAACGATTATTAACATCTCCTAAAATATATTTATTATCAGATTTAGGGATTATATTACCAGAAATTTGAAGTGAATCGTTATTATTAACTTTTAATATGCTATTATAATAAATTGAATTATCATTTGTTAATAAAATACTACCTGTTCCAAAAGTAGGACATATAGTTGCATTAGAACCTGTTGGTCCGGTATCCCCATGACTTCCTGAGTTCCCAGTTGGTCCCGTTGGTCCAGTTTTTCCTTTATCTTCACAATTACAACATTTATCTTCACAATTACAACATTTATCTTCACAATTACAACATTTATCTTTATATTTATCATGACAATTATCACATTTACAACATTTATCTTTACATTTACATGTAATTATAATTTTATAATATGGACATTTATCATAAACCACGATAGGTTTAGAAGTTTTACATTTATATGTTTTAAAGAACTTTTCTAAAATTTTTTCAGCTTTATAACAAGCTTTTTTATAAGCATCTTCACAACTAATATGTGAAGAATGACGTAACATTATTTCAATAGTCATTAAACAACCATCACACGAATAATTTGTCCTTGTTATTTTTACTTCTTGATAGTATTTTTTTTTACAATTGTCCATAAATATATATTATTTTATATTTTATATTTTATAATTTATAATTTATATTTTATATTTTATAATTTATATTTTATATTTTATAATTTATATGAACAAATCATTGATAGTGCATCTGTTCCATATATTAATAGTAGGTGGTTTATTTTTATATGTAGGCATAAATCAAACAAAAATTTTTAATTTTATTTATACAGTTTTAATAGTATTAAGTATTGTTATTTTTATATATCATGGTTATAAAGTTTATCTTAAATGTAAAGAAGGAAAATCATATTTAATAAACTTATTTCATATGGGTGTAGTAGCTCCTCTATTATTATATATTGGATTAAACGGAGATAAAACAAAACGATTTTATTTTGAATTATTATTAATGCTCGGATTTACAGTTATAGGATATCATGGATATTATATGATAAAAGGAGAGTAATAGCCTTCTAACATTCAGTTTTAATCCATTTCTTATTAAGCACCATTTCTACACTTTCTAGTGCACCTTCTGTCCAACCATGATTTCTAGCTACTACTTCACCTACTACTAATACACCGTTCTCGGGATGTTGAGCTTTATAAATAAATTCTTCCCTACTTTCATATATTTTTCTCTCTAATGGTTTATAATAATGTGTTCCAATGGGCCAATAAAATGATTTTATAGATATCAAATGTAAGGAATTGTTTGGTATATCTAAGGATTGTTCTAATATTCTACAATACAATTCACGATTTAGTTCAGTATTTTGAAGATGATCTTTTAATGCAATAGCATTATTATTATCACTATATGAAATCATATAAACACCTTTATCAATAGGATCAATAGGAATAATTTTTTGTAATGGTCCAGGAAGAATAGTATATCCTTTTACATAATTTTTCAATATTGATACAGATTTTTTTGTAAATTTTCCATATAATCGTAAAAAAGGTTGACCAACAATATTATTATAAATAGTATTTTTAGGAAATAATTTATGAATGCTACTTATAGTAGTAGCAATAATTACTTTATTACAATAATATTTTACACCTTTATCAGTCTCTAATAAAAATTTACAAGGATTATTAGATATTTTTGATAATTGAATAATATTACTTGAAAATTTGAAATGTTCATATCCAATTTTTTCCGCTAATGTTGATATCATTTCCTTCCATGAAACATGAAATGCTTCTAATGGAGTATCATTATCTTCCATACCATAATGATATAACGTTTCATAAACATCTTCATTTTCATAGTCCGTGTATCCAACTGAAATTAAAAACTCTTTATATTCTTTCTCACCTAATTTAGCTTTTGCGAATTGTGAAAAAGTAACATTTGGTTTCCTTTTATATTTTTCATACTCTTTTTTTAGAAACGAAAAAGTTTTATTTACATTACTTACATTATTCACATTTATTAATTTTGAATAATTCGGTTGTATAGTGAATTCATGTGTGGCAATATCTAGATTTTTAAGTAATTGATATAATAATTTATCTTTTTTTAAGCGTCCAATTCCCGCTCCCGTTACTATTTCCGCACCATAAAATATTTCATTGCTTGTTCTTCCACCTATCCATTCTTTCTTATATTGTTCTAAAATAAGAAATTTGGTTGTAGGTGATAATTTTTGGATATAATATGCACTATATAATCCTGAAATTCCGCTACCAATAATAATAATATCATAATACATATAATAATAATATTTATAATTATTATTATTTTAGTTTTTCATTATTTTCTTCGTTTCATCGTTTTTCTTTTTCTAAATATTTCTAATTTTGTGTTTTTTCCTTTACGACAAGTGAATTTTCCTCTTGAAAGTCCTTTTTTGTTAAAAATAGAATTACTACAAATTCCAATAGAGCGTGCTTCATTTATAGGGTCTAATTTCTTTATACATTTACACAATTTTTCTGACATGATCTTAGTAGCTTCTAGCTTAATAAGACGACTTGATTTAGGTATAGATTTATTATAAAATTTTAATATATTTATGTAATCTGTTTTGGTAATTTTATTTTCCATTGTATATTATTATATGTTAGTAAAATAATTAAAATAAAATATAGCAATTTTGTATTCAAAATTGTAAAAAATATTCAAAATTGTAAATTTTGTAAAAACTAAAACATTAAGTATTATATAAATGAAGATAATTGTATTTGACTTGGATGAAACATTAGGTTATTTTACAGAATTTGGTATATTTTGGGATTGTTTAAATAACTATTTTAAAAGTAAAAATAAAAATCTAAGTGAGTATGATTTTAATAATATATTAAATTTATATCCTGAATACATAAGACCAAACATAATAAATATTTTGTTTTATTTGAAGGAAAGTAAAAAATCAAATTGTTGTCATAAATTGATGATATATACAAATAATCAAGGGCCAAAAGAATGGTCATATAATATCATGCATTATTTTGAAAATAAAATCAAATATAAATTATTTGACCAAATAATCTCAGCATTTAAAGTGAATGGAAGAAAAGTTGAGTTATCTAGAACTACACATAATAAAACACATAAGGATTTTATTAAATGTACGCAAATTTCAGAAAATGCAGAAATATGTTTTTTGGATGATAATTATTATCCAGAAATGGTACATGATAATATATATTACATAAATGTAAAGCCATATTATTATGACTTACCAATAAATGAAATACTTAAAAGATTTATAAATAGTGGTTTATATAAAAATATTATTCAAACTAAAAATCAGAAAGAATTTGAAGAAATAATATTGAATGAATTTAAAAAATATAACTATGATTATATTGAAAAGACAAAAGAAGAATATGAAATAGATAAAATATTAGGGAAACAAATAATGAACCATTTATCTATTTTTCTAAAACAAAATATGCCGAATAATATAGAGAGAATGACAAAAAAAAGATAAATACAAGGGTAACAATATACAGAACTTGTTATCAAAGACATAATCGCAGACATAGTGACAGATATAAAAAATATGGATAAAAAATAAGTAAAGGTTGTTTCAAATACTTATGTTTGTTGTAACCATTTATCTGCAACTTCTTCCCAACCAATGAGTAAAGGTGATTCTACAATTTTTTCTCTATATTTATCCATTTCATCTTGACTTTTTAATAATTGAATAATTTTTACAGCAATTAGCCCTTGCGATTGTTTATTTCCTTCTATAAAGTCAAAATGTATTCCTTCTCTCTCTTTAAATATACCAAAATTAGAAATTAAAGGAATACATCCTGTGGCCAAACTTTCTCTAATAGAGATACAATCAATTTCACCAATAGTATTTGTAATATATAGATGAAAATTAGACATATACTTCTCTCTAATAATCATTTCCATCGGTTGTCTACCATGATCCATAACACCAGGTTGTGATAAAAGGTGTTTTAAATGATTTTTAAAATTTATATCTTGAATTCCATCCATACCATAATAGACATGTAGTTCTGCACGTGGTTCGTAATTATAAATAATTGGCCAAATATTTTCAAGAATGTCTTTTAATCCTCGTGTATAACAGCTACAATAACAAAAACGGTATGGATTTCTTATTACATTTTCTTTGTTTTCTTTAAATTGTTCTGTTCTTACACCATTCGGTATGACGACACATTTAGATAAGTTCAACTCATCATTGAATTGTTCTCTAAAAATTTCTGCATGATAATTACTTTTTAAAAAGATTTTATCCACTTTGTTACCATATTTTTTATAATTATCTATAAATTGAGGAAAAAATCTATCATGTACATCCAACCATATTTCTTTTGCATTTATTTTAAATGTATTCATAGATATTAATCCCGATAATCTCCATAAAATAACAATTTTAAAATTTTGTTCAAAAGGAAATTTTTTCCAATCAATATAATCAACCCCTTGAAAATTCTGTTCCTTTACTTTACCATATACTGCAACTTTCTTACCTGTTTTTGTCCATTGATTTACCAAGTTTACTACTGCTTGTTCTGATCCACCTAATTTCATATCAGTTGGATCCCAGTCAATAGAAAAACCACCACAAAAATACACTATATCATATTTACTATCTTTTTTTTGTACAAATAACTTTATATATTTATCATAAATATCTTTTTTGATATATGTATGAATATCTATATCTATCTCTTTCAAAGTAGGATTCAATCCAATACTACCAGTAGTAGCTATTTCTCTTTTATTAAATGTATTAAATGTATGTGATGATAAAATAAAAGTTTTTTCTGCTTCTAATTGAACCATCAATTCTGTGAAATTACGTGTAAAACTAGCTTCTTCTGCAAATTCTTTATTACTATCATGTCTATTGTTTAATAAATACTCTTTTTTCCAAGCCATCGCCGTATTTGTTGAGTGATTCGGAACAAATTGGTTAAATTTATATAATTTATTTAAAACATAATCACACATTAATATGGCGGAACATCCTGCTATTTTAGCTTCTGAATTAGTAAGTTTTTCTACTGCATGTGCAACTCTTGTGTTAAAATAAAAATCATCATCATCCATACAAACAGTAATATCTCCTTTGCATTTATTATTACCAATATTTCTCATTTCTCCTAGTTTTACGTTACCTTTTAACTCTATGTAAATAATAGGAAATAATAACCCTGAATTTTCTTTTAATAATTTTATATTTTTAGAATTTTCTATGGCATCTTCACTTTTACTTCCTTCTACTATAACCCACTCAATGATATTAGTATATGTTTGTTCTTTAATATGTTCTAATAAAATTTCTAAGCATTTATACCTAGATAATTGTGTAATTGTTATGATAGAAACAGAAGGTAATATATTATTTGGTTTAATTATTTCTTTTACTTTTATTTGTTTTTCCTTTTTTTTTCCCATAATTTACAATGTAATTTTACTTTATAAATTATATTTAAACTAATTTTCTATGTACAAGATACATTTACGTTTTGTAAGTTAATGTTCATATTTTAAAACAAATTTGTTACTTTATTTTTTAAATTTATCAAGTATTCTTTTATAAAAGTGGTTGTTAAAATGATTAATCCAGCACTAAATGATATTTTTCGATCCAAGTCATTAAAAACCATTTTTTGTTTAAATAAATAAGGTGTTATCGGATTAAAACGCCATATTAAAAATAAACAAATATATATTTTAATATAATAATCTAGACTAATAAAAAAATCAGGATAACTTTTTAATATACCTAATCCAGATAATATAATAATTATATATGAAATAATAATAAAAATGGTAAAAATAGTATCTTGAAATTTATAAACAGAATCAAAAAAAGACATATATATAAATATGTTATTTTATTATGCTAATCACAAGAATAACCCATCATTTTATCAATCCTTTCACAGTGATTTCTTATTTCTATTGGTAAAATGTCAAGGTTTAATTTTCTTTTCTCAATTTTAGGCCTTACGTCATGCATTCCATTTAAATTATAAATTTCATCATTTTCCTTATATTTTGTTTTTATTTCATCAAAATTGTGGGGAAAATATTTCCACTCACAAAAATTATAAATTTTTTGTATAGTTAATTCAGTATTATTTACTAAATCATTATACGAAATAAATAAAAAATTATTTTCACTATTATTATTTTTTGCCCAAATGATTCCATTGATTGATGTCATAATTGGTTGTGTGTTAGGCGATATCATATTAACTAATCTTGCGTTGATTTCTTCACTTGGTATATTGTTTTCTTTAAACAAATGTGTAAATGATAACACGACTTCTGTTACAGACCTTTCTAATATAATTACTTTAACTTTTTTTTCAATATAAAATAATAATGGATAAATATCTGCAAATGTCCAACCTCTACATTTATCTACCACAATAGACTCAGGAATATTTTTATAATATATATGTGGTATTCCAGATAACATATCTGTAACCAGATTTGTTTTTTCATTAGCTCCACTTTGTTCCTCCACTTCTCTTTCACAAACAGTTCTCATTCTTTGCATAATATGACATAATCCTGAATTTCCCTCCGCATGAATATTAGGATTTTGACTTAATATAGATGATAATAACGTAGAACCAGCTCTTGGTAAACCTGCCATAGCTACAAATTGATTAAACGACCTCATTTTGTTATATTATAATAAAAAAATTATTTCAATTTAATCTTATTTACTTTTTTTATTATAATTATTGAACATTGCTTTCTTTATCTTTCTATTGAACACGTTTATCTTGTTCTTGATAAATTTCTAATGTTCTCGCACTTGGATCTTTGGCATCAATATATTTTGGCATCCAAAAATACGGAAGAATAGATTCACAATTTGGATAAAAAGAATCAAATATTTGTTTGTAATAGATTTTTTCGGTTTCTATACAAGGAGGGTATTTATTTCTTTTAAATAAATTATTAGATTGCATATTAGATTGCATATTAAATTCATTGAATTCCATTTCAACTGAAATATGTTCTTGAAGAATTTGATATAATGAGCGTCCTTTTGAAGTAACTCCATCACTAAATGCCTCTTTTTTTCTCCATAAGATTTCATTAGGTAATAATTGCTTTCCTTCAACATTTTGAAAATAATTAGAGGAAAAGCTATTTCTCAAAAGAAATTTTTCCATTTTTTTTTCTATATTATGATTTCTAAGTACTGGCGAAATAGATAAATAATAATTTACAAGGGATCTATCTAAGAAAGGAGTTCTAGGTTCAAGTCCATGTGATGAAATAGATTTATCTGAACGTAATACATCAAATAAATAAATATCTTTTAATAATCGCCTTGTTTCTTTATCAAATTCAACACTATTGGGACATTTATTCATATAAATATATCCACCAAACAACTCATCAGAACCATCTCCATTTAATATGACTTTTGCTTTACTATTTTTACGAATATATTTTCCTAATAAATAATTACCAATACTTGCACGTATAGTAGTTGTATCATAACTTTCAATAGCATAAATAACATAAGGAATAGCGTCGAACATTTCTTTTTCAGTAACAACTATTTCAGTATGATTTGTTCCTAAGTAATCTGCAACAAATCGTGCATATTTAAGGTCTTCTGACCCAGATAAACCAATACTATATGTTTCTAATTGATAAGTAGAATCATTCATTTTATAATAATTATTTGCAAGGGCTGCTACTAAACTACTATCTAGACCACCAGATAATAGACACGCAACAGGGCGTTCAGTTGCAAGACATCGTTTAATAACAGCATTATTTAAATAAGTAGTTATATTATTTGCAATATCCTTTATAATAGTTCCATAAGTAACATTATCAGTTACGTGACTATATAATTGAATATATGAAAAATTAGGAACAAAATAAGGTCTACATTCAAAATTAGGTTCCCAATAAGATTGAACCATACTAGACAAATGAAATTCAGAAAATGTTCCAGGAGTAAATTGATTAATTTTAATATATATAGGATTTGTATTATAAATATCAACAAGACATTTTAGTTCTGACGCAAAACCACATAAAATTTGTTTATTAACAAAAGCACTCATGGAACCAACTGTATTTATGGAAGATAAATTTATTGATAGATCTTGCTTAATATAATAAAGGGGTCTTACTCCATATGGGTCACGTGCTACATATATTTTATTATCTAACGAATCATTAATACGATTATCTAATAAAATAAACGAAAATTCGCCATCCAACATATTTAGTGTTTGTTCAATGCCGTATTTTTTAAATAAATGGATAATAACTTCACAATCAGAAGAGGTCTTAGGAACTACTTCCATTAAATCATATAATTCTTTATAATTATAAATTTCACCATTACAAATTAATATAATATCATCAATTATCATTGGTTGATTACCTGTGTAATTGAATCCATTTATAGCTAATCTATGAAATCCGAACATACCCTGTAAAAAATATTTAGTCTGAGTATCTTCGGGACCTCGTGATTGTCCTTTTTGAAAAGACGATTTAATTAAATTTGCTGGTATTTTATCATCATTATTAAGAAGTGCAAATATTCCACACATAATTATATTATTACCTAGTTATGACTTTATGTTATTTTAATAATATAAATAAAATAATAAAATAATATAATAAATAAAATAATAAAAGATAAATAAAATAATAAAAGATAAATAAAATAAATGTTGTCTAATAATATAATGAATACTGAATGCGCATCACAGATTCAAGAAGCACAAAACAGAGAGATATATAATAGAAATATTCCATCTCAACCACTTCAACCCTATATAGATGTTAGACCAGTAATGACAAAGTATTCCTATTTACCAATAGTTGACCCGAGACGTGAAGTAAATGTAAAATTACAACAACAACCGATATTTAATACACAAACAGTATTTAATCCTGGAAATACACAATCACCGTGGTCAGGGTTTGCTTCTAATATAAATACAGAATCAGAATTAAGAAATCAGATATACGCTTTACAAAAGTGTAGTCAAGCCGTATATGTTCCAAATAGTACTAGTGACTTATATAATTATAGTTTTACACCTAATAATCAAAATCAACAGACACATTCATTATTATTTCAAGAAGAAAAATTTTGCGAATTTAATCCAAATCCAGATGATAAACAAATTGGATCAGGATTATTCATGAATTCAACAAGAACACAATTAAGAAGTAAAAGCTAACCTAATAGCCACCATAATAAGTCCTAGATGTAATCGCATATTTGTATTTCAAATTTATTATCATGTAATATTACTCTAAATGGCTTACCACAACCATATATTAGTTGATTTTTCAAAACATTATCACATATTTCTTTGGACGAATGAGGTTGTAATGGTTCACCATTTTTATAAACTCCGTGTCTAAATATACCACAATTTATTTGTTCAATAATAATAAATTCGTTACAATGAGGACATACTAATACTGGTTGTTCTTGTGACATAAATAATATATGATAATTATATTATTTTCAAAAAAAAAATAATATAAAAAATAAAATATAAAAAATAAAATATAAAAAATAAAATAAAATTCATGATTTTATAAGTAATAAGTATTTGATTTTTTTGCAGTAGAAATATATGTCTGACCAATTAATAAATCAAATAACCATAGATTGTTTGATAAACAAAAGTATTTATGATAAATATATGCAAAGTAATATTACAAAACTAAATAATAGAAAAGATAAAAAGTTTTATAGAAAAAGAATATTTAGTTTAACAAAAGAATTACTCATAAATCAAGAACCTGAGAATTTATTTCCTGATATTAAATATTGTTTTGAAAATTATGTAAACACGTGTATTCAATATTTCAAAACGATTGATAATAATGATATTCTCCAAGAAGATTATTCAACTATTTTAAATGAAACATATTTAGATGATTTGGATAATTTGTCTAATTTGAATAATTTAAACAATTTGAATAATATAGGTGAAAATGCGGCAAAAGAAGATAATTTGATGATGCGTTCTATAAATATAAAATCTCAAACATTAGATTCATTTGTTACCAAAAAGTATATTAAAAAACCTGATGAAATGATATTACCAAAAGAAAAAAATATAAATTTAAAAGACCCTATTTTAAGAAAAAAGGGAGTTATACATTCGGGGAAAAAGAAAAATATCACTAATAATTATGATGAAACAAACAATACGGAAAAAAAAGATGAAACATAAAAAAACGAGAAAGAAAAATACGAAAAAAAATAGTAGCACTATTTTAATTAATCGTGTAAATTGTAGCCCAAAAGATGAAAAGGAAATGAATGATTATACATGTTACACGGATAAATCGCTGTTTAAATTAAGGGATTTATGGAATAATAGACATCCAGATATAAAAATTAATTCAAATAAGCCAAAAGAAATTTATAATAAATTAAAAGGATTTTTAGCAAATGTTTGTAATAAAGAGTCATGTTGGTTAAAACAAAAGGGGGTATTTGGTAATGTAGATAATGAATTATCAAACTCATTTGCACCTGAATCACCAAAAGAGTGGAAAAAAAATCCGAATGAATGGCTAACAAGTGTAGATATTATCGATGTAATGAAACAATATGAAAAAGCTTATAAATGTTTTGATTTTATTGGTCCTAGCCCAATAGATTTTGATACACGTAAATTATATGGGGAATGTGTGTGGAACGAATTATGTAACTTTAATATTACAGAACAAATTAAAAATGGTAAAATAAAAATAGGAATTATATTAAATACAGATCCACACGATGGACCAGGAGAACACTGGATTTCGTTATTTATTAATATAAAAAAGAAAGAAATCTTTTTCTTTGATAGTACAGGAGATCCTGCTCCAAAGGAAGTATTAGACTTTGTAAAACGTATAAAAGAACAAGGTAATAAAATGAACCCGACTATTCACTTTAAATATGATAGTAATGAAGGTGTGGAACACCAATATGGAAATACCGAATGTGGTATTTATTCATTATATTTTATTGTTCATATGTTGGAAGATAAAACAACAGGACATTATTTAAAAACGCATATATTGAGAGATAGTTATATGAATAAATTCAGAAAGATATATTTTAATGATTCGCTGTAATAATTTGCTTTATATAAAAACTCTTGACAAGTTACCAATTTTCTAACAAGTCGTCCAAATCAGTGTCTTCATGCAAATTTGCAACTAAATAATCATGCGAATACCTCTCTCTGATTTTGGGTTCCCTTATTTTTACCCACAACCAATCTCGTAACCGTTCTTTAAATTTCAGCGAATAATACAAATAACGAAACTGGTTTAGAACTCGTAGTTTTTCATTAATTACATCGCGATTATCACTATTTGTTAATTGATTATAAGAACAAATTATATCAAAAATTGGATTTTCATACAAAATCCACACTATTAATTGTTCATTCAATCGTGGTAAAATAGTCAGTTTATTGAATTGACAATGTAATAGTTGTAATTTTTCATTCAAAGGCGGTAAAGTAGTTAATTGATTATAAGAACAATATAATGTTTCCAAATTTTCCAATGCTGGTAAAGTAGTCAAACAATTCAGGCTACAATTTATTATTTCTAGATTATTCAATGGTGGTAAAATAGTTAGATAATTATTTAGACAATTTAATATTTTTAAATTTTCCAATGGCGGTAAAGTAGTTAATTGATTATGAGAGCAATGTAATATTTTTAGATTTTTCAATGGTGGTAAAGTAGTTAATTTATTATTAGAGCAATATAACATTTTTAGTTTTTCATTTATATGCAAAGTAGTCAAACGATTATAATTACAATTTAATTCTTCCAAATTTTCGTTAAATTGTAAATTAGTTAATTGATTATTACTACAATTTAATATTTTTAGATTTTTAAACCTGGTTACATCAAGCGAAGTTATACCTTTATCGGATACATTTATTTCTTTTGTATTTTCAGGTAAAGAATCTAGGTATTCAATGAACATTATGTATCTTTTATCTATCTTTTATGTAATTTGTTTATTTTATATTCAATTTTTTTAACAAAAAGTCGACATTTACATATTTTCTCAATGATAAGTATATAAATAATTAGTTATAAATATTTATATATTGAATGTTTACAAATCCAAATCCAAATCAAAATCCAAATGAATTTTTAAAAGAGGAAAATCTAAACGTTTTATGGGAAATTATTGTAGATGAATATATTCGTGATAAACCTAGTGATTTTTGTTTACATATATTAAAAACATTTAAAGAAAATGTTTTACCATTTTATGAAAATGAGAGAAAAAATAAATGTAATTTGATAGATATGAATAAAAAATATATTGTAATGATTATTCATTATATTAAAAATAATCTTCATTCGGTTCCTAATCATAACTCTATTTCTAACACTAATAATATTCCTAACCAAAAAAATATACCAAAAGGACAAAATAAAGAATTCATTACAAATGAAGAAATTCAAAATAATAGACAAAATGTATTTGAAAGAGATTTATCTCAGAGACAAGAAGAATTTACAAATTCTATGAATATTCCAAAACCACCAGTTCCTAATTTTAGTATTAAAATAGAAGATGAACCGATTGTTGAAATAGAGAAAACCATAAAAGAAATGATTGCCCAGAGAAATTATGATATAGATATTATAAATAAAAATAATGAAAATAAAAATATTTCACCTGAAACATGGTTGAAACCGACAGAAACGTCTATCAAAAGTGATAAGGTTAATCCTAATATAAATACAAATTCAAATCCAAATCAAGATACAGAAAATAAATTAAAATATATTAAAATAGAAAAAACCGAATTAGATAGTCAATTATATAAAAATCAAATAATTGACTTGAATAAGCGTATTACATGGGAAGATGAATCACTTATAACTGAATTGAATAAAGATAAAATATGGAAAGAAGAACCAAATATATTTGAAAAACTTAAAACAGTAAGCCAAGCCCAGAGAATAAATCAAGATCAAACCATAAATACAAATTATACACCAAATCCGAATATTATGGAAGAAAAAATAGCAGTTATTCAAAATGATATTTTGCTTTTAAATAGTAAAATAACAAATATAGATAATAATATTAAAATCCTTATAGAAAAAATTAATAAAATTTAACAAAAAATTGAATAATTTTTTTATTTTGACAATGAAAAAAACAATATAAATTAAAAACACTATATAAAGTAAATGAATCCTTTCCTTGTTTTAATATTATTAATGAATATATATATTTCATTCTCAAATGAAGTAAATTCCATATATCAAACACCCGTTGTTAAGTCTTTATATAATTGGAAAAATTATATTAACAATAACCTAATTATTAGAACACGAAATGATTATTTACGATTAATATTATCTTATGGGGTGAATAAAATAAAACAAAAAATAAATATTATTAAAAAAGTCATGAATAGAAATAGTATATTTTATTATAATCATATCTTGTCTAAGTATTATGACTTATCATATAATTTTTATACTATGTCAGAAGATGATAAAACAATGATTGAATTCATTATTTCATTAACTTACTAATTTTATTTAACTTACTAGTTGTTTAAATACATATTCACCTCGTTCATTTACTTCTAATGTTCCAATTTGTATTGGTATAATAGTAGGATCTTTTAATGCTGCCTCATAACTTTTTTTATCATACATATAAAATAATTTTTTGTTGATACGCCGTCCAATATAATCTACACCAGCAAATTGAATAACTTCGCCTGTCCATTCAATCGCCACTTTATTTGCACGTACAGTTGTATCATTTTGTTGTTCTGCATAATCAGGAACATATGAAAATTTATCTACGGTTGGGTCGCCAAAATTCAAGCATTTACCATTTGAGTATATATAACAATCAAAAGCCGTTTCTTTTATAGCATCTGTTAATTGTTTCGTAAGATTTTCTTTTATTTCAGAAATTTCATATAAATTTTGGTCACTGGTCAATGGAGAAGGAGGATTACCATTTCTACTTAAATCTTTTCTTTTTAGCTCAATAGCATCATCTGATTTAAGTTGTTCATCCGTAAAAACCATTAAATAAACAAATACTTCCACCGTTTGTAGTTCTTTTGGTAATTCTTTATGACTACAAATACGTCGTGCACGACCAATGACTTGTTCTAAACGCACAGGATGCCAATATGGTTCCATGATATGTACATATCTTGTATTACGAAGATTAATGCCTTCTGATCCCGAAGATGTAATCATAAGTACTTTAATAATTTCGCCCATATTATTATTTTTCGCCATTTTTTCAAGTTCACTTGATATAGAGTCAGGTATTTGATCCCATTCACCATTATAAATATGACGAATAATTTCCTTTTCTTCGGATGTTTCTGTTCCAGTGTATAAAGCATAAGTAGGTTTTCCCATATTTTCTTCTGAAATATCTAATTGCCATATATTTGCACTATTTTTCTTAATTTGAAACCTAGTAAACCCATTTTTATCTAATACTAGTGTAAATATTCCAATACCTTCTAATGTTCTGAATTGACTATATAATAAATGTAATCCTTTATAATCAGGATCTTGAATATTTTCTAAAATAGTTAAAAACTTAGGACTATATGTTTGTAAAGCTTCGGGAGTGAGAAATTCATCAGAATTATCTTTTAGAAAACGTAATGTATCATCTAATCGGGCTTTATAACTTTCACCACCAATTTCATCTAGAATTTCATCGCCCTCTACTTCACCTTCACGTTCTGCGTTCACATCTTGTCTATTTTCAAGTCTTTGTGCTTCATTCAATAAATTTGTTACAGTATTTGTTTTATCTTTTGCCGATTCTTTTGCCGATTCTTTTTCTTTCATTTGTGTAATAATTTCTTCAACAATTTCATCCATTTGTTCTTGATTCACCAAATTATTAGATTCCTCTTCTTCCATTCCTATTCTTATTCTTTTTTTTCCCTTACCTAAGGACTTTTCTTTATTTTTTTCTTTGGCTAGTTCTTTTTTTTCAGCTGCGGATTCTTCTTTATCTTTAATGACTTGCTTATAAATAATTTCTACTTTTTTTTCTATTTCGGCTTGTAACCTTAGTAACATTTGTGTTTTAGCTTCTTCATCTATTTCTGATAATATTTTATCTATATTGGATTTCGCTTTATAATTTAATTTTTCTCTAATATTATCTTTTATCATACGATTAACAGAATTTTCTAAAACAATATCCTTAGGCATGGGTCTATTAGGCATTACATAATTACAAAATAAACGTGAAAATATACGATAAGTAGAAGAGGGTTCTTTTAATTCATCACCCGCTTTTGGTTTTTTAGGCATTTCGGATTTTCTCTCTTCTCTACGTGCAGTTTCATAAATTCTAAATTGAAAATTACTCATGGGAACACGTGAAATATGATAGTCAACACCTAAGGTTTTATTATATTTAGGAAGTAAACTTTCCTGTGCACTTTTGAAATAAGAAGATAGCCCTATGATACGTCGTTTTAAAGCATCTGTATTTTTTAGTTTACCCGATGCATCAATATAACGATTATAAAATTGTTCCAAATCATCAGGTAATGCCTTTTTATTTTGTATTTTTATTCCATTACTCACGACATCAATATCATTTCTATGTAATATTGAAAATATCTTCTTTTCAAAAACATCATCATCAACATAATCCGTTTCAAATGTACTATTTCCTTTATCATCTTTTGTGACATTATTAACACCTTGATACTCGCCACTAGATTTGACTTTATTTTTAAATCCAAATGGATTTCTCGTAATAGTTAATATTTTACTAGTAGGGGAATAATCTAAATAATCGTGCGTTTTCTCTCCAAGTAACATAGTATGAAGAGTATTTTTATCTATTTTATTATTTGTTTTAATATTTAATGGGATAGTCCATGTTTTAATATAACCACGAAGAATATTAAAAAGAATACCAAATTCATTCGGATAGTTAATAATAGGAGTTCCACTTAATAATACAATACGTGAATTTTTCGCACTTAATAAGTATTCGTATAATTTTGTAGATAAATTTAAAGGTAAATGTTCTTTCTCTCCGCGGGTGTTTTCTGAAATCGGTTTTTCCTTTCTAAGTTTATTGACAATTCTACTAATTAAATTATGAGCTTCGTCGATAATAACAACAGTATTATCAAATAAATTTGATTTATGACCTTGTGTAAGCTCTTCAAGGCGTTTACTTCTTAATCCATTGTAATTAATAAAAGTATATTTTTCTTTAATCATTTTATCTAATTGATCATCTAATACTTTTCTTTCGTCATCTGTTAGTTCATCATAATTGGATTTTTTACTGGCATTTATGAACCAAGCACCTTTTTGTTTACGAATATAGTCCATAGGTAAATTTAAAACGGCAGAAATTATTTTTGTCGTTTCAATATTCGTATCACTTATCCATTCCCAAAATTGATTTTTTTTATATAATAAGTCACCTGCTTTTTTAAGTTCTTCTCTATAATTGGCTTGTAGTGAAGCAGGTGTCATTATAATAATCCTTTTGGAGTCTTTCATACCTTCGGCAATAGCAATAGATGTGGCTGTTTTTCCAGCTCCAAGACCATGATATAATAATAATCCTCTATATGGTGTATATAGATTCATATAATCTCTGACAATTTTCTGATGGGTTAATAGAGAGAAACTAGTATTTGTTTTACCAATATTATCACACGAAATATTCTCTTCATTTTTTTGAATTTCTAAACGATAAGGCTCAAAAACGGAATTAATAAAATTCACAAATATTTCTCTATTATTCATATAATAATTAGAAACTTTGATGTTTATAGGTGGCGCCCTGGTAGGTAAACGTTTTGTTAGAATAGTATCACCAATCATAATATTGGTTTCAGGACCTAGAATAGCAACACCCTTTTCAGGTTTTTGAGTGATTCTTTCACCTTTCTTTCTTATTTTTATTTTTTCTACTTCGCCTTCTCCTTCACCTAGTGGGATACCTGTTTGTAATTCAGGTTCTACTTCTTTTTGTATTAATTTTTTTTTCTTTTGAAGATTTTTAGTCTTTGGCAGATTTTCTTGTAAAATAGCTTCATCAACAATATTAATTGCTTCAACAGGTTCTTTATCCGCTGCTTTAATCGGTTCTATTATTTGTTTTGCTTCGGATGTTTCTAATATAGGATTAATAAATACTTTATTCATTTTATTATTTTTGATTTTTTGTAATAATTCTTCTCTATTAAACCCTTTATTTGATTCATCTACAATAATTGTGTTATTTGTTATTTGTTCTTTGACTTCTCCTTCTTCTCTAACTGTAATTTCTTTAACTACCTTTTCTGGACTCTTTATAAGAATTGTAACAGGTTCTCTTTCGCGAATAGTTGGTTTTATCATTAATTTCTGTTTTAATTTTTCTAAATTGCTCATTTGCTTATATATTTCATATATAAAACTTTTCTATTTTTGATGTAAATAGTTATAAAAAGTTATAAAAAGTTATATTAAATGGTTTCATTTTTTAGAATATACTGAATGGCTTCATTACAAGCAATTTGTTCTGCTTTTCGTTTAATTTTATGTTGACCTTCACCCATAAATATAAGAACTTTTTCATTTTTATCAATATATTCTTGTATTGTTTTAAATGTCTTAAAACTAGAAATAGGAATAGAATGATTATGTTTTAAATTAAATATCTCTTGACCTAAACATAAATAAACACCCATTTTATATCCTAGATCATCATAATCAATTTCTAAATAATGTGGTGTAACTTTGAATTCTTTTTGAATTTTTACTTGTAGTATGTTTTTATAATTATCATCATTTTGAATAAGAGCAATCCAATCAATATGTTTTTCAAATACATTTTCAATAAATTTTTGAGCCATTTGGAATCCTGGACCTGTAACAAACATATTTTGAAACCATTTTTCTTCATCTTTTACGACAACTTTATTGAAATCCAAAAAAAGAGCACCAATAAAAGACTCAAATAAACAACCAAGTTTTTTCAAATTAGTTCTTATTTTTTTCTCTTCTGCATGCTTTGAAATAATTAACCATTTATGTAACCCCATTTCTAGTGCTACTTTTCCAATGGCTTCATTTTTAACAATCGCAATTTTCTTTTCAGTCATAAATCCTTCATTTTCTTTTGGAAAACGTCTGTATAAATAATATTTTGTAACTGCTTCTAAAATACCATCACCTAAAAACTCTAACCGTTCATTAGATTTACTACTTAACGGCATACAATCGTGAGGCTTTTCTAAAATAGTAATATTTTGTTGAATATTTTCAAACGCAGGACGTTTAGTATAAGACCGATGAACAAATGCGCGTTCATATAAAGCTATATTATGAATAGTGGGAGGTAAATTATATTTAGAAAGAATAGATTGAACTTCGCTCAATGTAATCTTTACATTCAAAGGGTTATATGGATTAAATACTAATCCTTCCTCTGTTTTTATAACATCATCATCATGTGTAATATTTTTTTTGTAATTTTCACCCATAATTGTATTTGTGTATTAATATTTTATTATAATAACTTTATATTGTTTTCATAATAACAATTATATTAAATTTATAGTTTATTTAGGTGAACCAAAACAAAATTATAAAAAAATAAAATATTTTAATAGTATATAAAATGGTTTATATGTCAGGAAGTAAATCTGCACGCAATCAAGCATCTATTGTTAACAGGACAAATATTTGCGGTGGTCCCAAAAAAGCAGGAACAGCACCACGTGTAGGGTGGTTTTTGTCTAGTAACCCTATGTTGGTTCGTGCTCCTCAAAATAATCCTATAATTTGTGTTCCTAATAGAACAATTCAGACACAAAAATACGGATATCGTGCTACTATTGGTGGTAATATGGGTTAATTTAGTTTTTTATTATTTTTTTATTATAAATTATATTTTTTTATCAAATATTTGATAAAAAAAAGTATAAATAAGTAAAAAAGCTATTAAGTATTTACCAGTAAAATAATTTAATAACTTCTTATTACATTATTATTATGCTTATTAAGGTAGACGTGAGAGAAAAAGATTTAATACTACAAATAAATATTTTAACTTCTACTATTCCATTATTCAAAGACCTAGTTATAAAGACAGAAACGTTACCAATTGGTGATATTATTATTTTTAACGAAGAAACAAATTCTTCTGAATTATATATAGAGAGAAAATCCATAAGTGATCTACTCGCAAGTATAAAAGATGGACGATATGAAGAACAATCATATAGATTAAATGGATTGAATCATCATAATCATAATGTTATTTATTTAATAGAAGGAGATGTTAATAAAGTAAATCGTTTTAAGGAAAGCAATCATATGGAAAAATTAACAATTTATTCAGCCATTTTCTCTCTCAATTATTATAAAGGCTTTTCAGTAATAAGAACATTTAATATGGAAGAGACAGCTATTTTTTTGTGTAATTCATTAGCCAAATTAAATAAAGAGAGAAATAAGAAAAATCCCTTTTATAAAAATGTAAAAGATATACTAGATACAAGAGTTATGCCTGTTATACAAAACATTCAGCAAAATATTCAGCAAACAGATGAAAAAAAACAAGAAGACGGGGTAAAACAAGAACACGAGGTAAAACAAGAACACGTTGTAAAACAAGAACACGTTGTAAAACAAGAACACGTTGTAAAACAAGAACACGTTGTAAAACAAGAAAACTCAGATGAAGAAAAAATACAATCAGATAAAGACTATATAAGTGTTGTTAAAAAGGTAAAAAAAGAAAATATAACTCCTGATAATATTGGTGAAATTATGCTTTGTCAGATTCCTGGAATTAGTTCTATAACAGCGATAGCAATTATGAAAGAATATAATACAATATCAGATTTATTATCAGAACTGAAAGCAAATCCTGAATGTTTAAAAAATATAAGTTATACAAATTCAAAAGGACAAATAAGAAAAATAAATAAATCAACAGGTTTTAGTATTTCAAAATATTTATTGAAATAAATATTATAGATTTGTCTATATATTTATTATGGGATATATAAAGAAACTTCATTATTTTTATAATAACCTCTATCTACTAAGCTTTGAGTATAAGCCGCACCTCCCCAATTGTCGTCCATTGGATTTGGACTAACTTTTTGTTTTTCTTGGTTATAATCCATTTTATCTAGTGGTGTAGTAGTACCAACATAATAAGAGGTATTATCGTATGCGGGGTATGAGTTTTTATTATAAGGAGGGTCATTTCTACTCGCGTCTACCAAGAGTGTTGGATTTGGATGTAATACTTCATCTTTTTTATTTGGATCGGAGTCCATAATAATTTTACCAGATGATGCTATACTTATAGGCATTTTATCACTAGGATTTAAACCTCCTTGTGGCTCAGAAACACTAGGTCTTGATTTATAAACAGATTTACCTTGTGCATCGTATGTATGTTGTAAATATAAAACCGGACATCTTATTCCCTGAGCTCTTTGCCAAGCAAGAAATTCTGTATAATCTTCTAAATTATCAAATTCAATCGGATTTACTCCTGGAACTTCTGCTAAGTTTGTATTATATAAAAAAAACTTTGAATGTTTTTTTACCAATAAATTTGGGCAACGAACTTCGTTTTTGTTTTCACTTATATTTATATTACTATTTGTATTAGTATTGGTATTACTATTTGTATTAGCATTGGTATTACTTTCTTTATAATATTTCTTGTTGCTATATATTATGTAAAAATATGTTATTATTAAAAAGATTATTATTAATAAAAAAATCAATGATTGTGACATATATATATTATATATTAAAAGGATAAATAATAATAAAAAAAACTATTATTTATTTTCTATTTATAAAGTATAATGAAAATTTTACATATTAATGAAAATAATGATATGGGTAAAACAAATCAATTACTTCGTGAACTTAAAAGTAGTATAGAATCAGGTAAAGATATATTTATGTTAATATATATGGAAGGGTGTGGACCATGTAATGCAGTTAGACCAGAATGGAGTAAAATAGAACACGTTTTAGAAAAAAATAATAAAAAATATAAAAATATAGTTATTGTAGATATTGATAAAAATATATTTGAAAAAATGCGAACAAGAATAAATAGTCCTATTGGTTATCCTACGATTAAATATATTTCTTCTGGTGCTAAATTTCAAGAAGACTTTGAAAACAGTAATACACCAAATAAAAATAGAGAAATAGATAATTTTGTGAATTGGATTAACTTAACTACACAAAATAAAAATAACAATACTCATAATAAATCAATAAAAATAGGAGGAAAATCAAGCAAAAAAAGAAAATGGTCAATGAAATATAAACATTCTATCAATTGTAAAAAACCAAAAGGTTTCTCTCAAAGACAATATTGTAAATATGGGAGAAAAAATAAAACTATGAAAAAGGGATGAAATGAAATTTAATAACTATCTGTATCACCATTTATCTCAAATAATGATATAGGTTTTATATTATCAGGTATTTCATATTGCTCAAATACAAGACTAATTCTTTGAATTGTTTCATCAGAATATAAAGATTGTACAGAATGTTCTAGATTTCCACGAAAACATACCATACGTCCCAATTTAGGTTTAATTGTTTTATTAGGTGTATTTTTCATACCATAAAAATTAAATAATTCTAACTGACCATTATAAAAATGATTTGGTATTTGTATGTATATAACATTTACACACTTAGGTAAATACCTTCTATATGGAAACCATTTTTCACTTATTGATATTGTACAATCATAATGTCTTTCAATACTTTTATCAATGATTTTATCAACACTTATTTCAAGACTTTTATTAGAGAATTGAAATTTCTTTTCGGGATAAATAATGAGTGTATTAAAGACAAATGTGTTACATTTTGGATGTTTAATTTTCATGAAAATATCATATATATATTCAATATTATTCTTGGAAAAATGTTCAAATACATTTTTTTCATCTGTAAATTTAATAATAAATCCACGAGATTTTTTAAAGCCTTCATTTAAAGGATTATCTATAACCAAAGGACATTTTATAATTTGTTGAGAGAAAAATTCACATTCCTCTTTGGTAAACATATTATCATCAATAGTAACATATGGAACGTTTTCTTTATCTGAAACGAAATTAAATATAGCTATTTCACTTAAATAGGTAAATAAATAATATAGTAAAAGAATGATACTTAAAAAAAATATTATATAAATATAATACATTTATATAATAAATATACTTTAATTCTTTATTTTATAATACATATTATCCTATTATTATCCCATCATTTCACGCATTTCTGAATAAGTCATTTCACGACCGACTTGTTTTTTAAAATTATCTGATGCATTTTGTAAGGTTTGTTGTAATAATTTGCTATCGTTCAAGAGTTTCATAGATTCGATCATATTTTTTGGGTTTGATTCATTAGAGATTTCTTCTTTTATTTTGTCTAGTTGTGAATAAGTTAAAGTTATTTGTGTAGTAGTTTTATTTAGACCTATATTACTCGTATTTGTATCCATATTTGTATATATTTACTTATATTATATGTTTATGTTATATTATATCTTTATATTAGTTATTTTTTATTGTAACATGGAGATAATATTTTCAAATGAATCATTTACACTAGTACTATCATAACATGGTAGCCACTTTGATTCTCCTATGAAAGATTTTATTCCGCTATTTTGTTGAGGCATAAAATCATAATCAGTAATCAAATAGATAACATTCTTATTATTTTTAAACGAAACATCAATATCATATGCTTGATCGCAAGATTGTAGAGTATCTTTTGAAATAAAGATCAAAATATAATTAGAAGATTCAATTAAATTTTTTTTAAATGTTTCACAATATGAATCATCTTGTAAATTATAATTATTTGTAATTGTATAATCATATTCTCTCAATTTTGAAAAACAAATACTTTTTATTTTATAACTACACGTTTTATCAAATGAAACATAAATTAATTTACTATTCGTTTGAATACTTCCTGATGCACCCATTATTGTTTTGTATATGTATATTTTATATATTTACGTGTATTTGTTTGTATGTAATATAAATAATATAAGCATTTCATTTTTTTATAAAACGTGTAGTTATAAAATATAAATATTATAGAAAATTGATTTTAATGAAAGGAAATAAACAGAATACACTATAATTAATTAAAATGGAACATACATTCCGTATATTTGATTTCAACGTTTATAATGCAAAAGATATAAGTCAAGAGTCTTCGGATGATGAAAAAAATGTATATAAAGACACTAATCAGTTCATCATTCAGATATTTGGAATTAATGAAAAAGGTGAATCATGTTCTATCTTATCCGATAATTATCGTCCATTCTTTTACGTTATGGTGAATGATATGTGGACGATTAATATGAAGGATAACTTTGTAGCCCATTTAAAAGAGAAAATGGGTAATTTTTATAAGGATTCTATTACAGAGTGTAAAATCATTAAACGTAAAAAGTTATATGGATTTGATGGTGGTAAGGATCATAAATTTATTAGAATTGAATTTATGAATTTCAATGCGTTTAATAAGGCAAAGAATTTATGGTATACTGATTATCAAAAAGGGCATACTTTATTACCTAATGGATATAGATATAATAATACAGATATAAAATTATATGAAGCCAATATTCCTCCGTTATTACGTTTCTTTCATATTCGCGAAATTAGTCCATCGGGTTGGGTAGCTTTACCCAAAAATAAAACATTAGAAATAAAAGGAGAGAACAAAAAAACTAATTGTACATATGAATTTGAAATAAGTTATAAAAATATTATTGCACTGAATGATAAGGAAACACGAGTTCCTTATAAAATATGTAGTTTTGATATTGAAGCAAGTAGTAGTCACGGGGATTTTCCAGTTCCTATAAAAACCTATAAAAAATTGGCTACTAATATAGTAGAATATTTGGAAAATCTAAAACATGATTTAACGAATGATCAATGTAAGCAAATGTTGAAACAAATGATATTAACAGCATTTGGTTTTCAGAAGTTTGACCAAGATAAAATAGATTTAGTATACCCCAAAAAAATACCCAAAACAAAACAAGAAGTAGAAGCTATGTTTGATAAATGGGTTACAACACAAGTTAGAAACGCTGATAATAATATTCATTTTAATGATGCAAATACGATAGAATATTTATTTGAAAAAATGCAATGCGATGAAGAAGATGATGAGTATAAAGCGAATGTAAAAACATATTCAAATAAAAAGGCAACTATCTTAGATATTTTATGTGATAAAAAGTTTGAAAGAGAGGGGAAATTGAACGAATTAAACATTTCACTGAATAATCACTTTCCTCAGTTAGAAGGTGATAAAGTGACATTTATAGGTTCTACCTTTATGAATTATGGAGATAAAGACCCTTTTATGAATCACTGCGTAGTATTAAATACATGTTCACCTATTCAAGAAAATACAAACGCAACTACAATAATAGAAACATATAATACAGAAAAGGAATTATTAGTTGCATGGAAGAATTTGATCCAAAAAGAAAATCCAGATATTATTATTGGTTATAATATATTTGGCTTTGATTATCAATTTATGTTCAAAAGAGCAGAAGAAAATGCGTGTATAGACGAGTTTTTAAAATTATCACGAAATAAAGAGGAAATATGTGCTACCAAAGATAAAGAATCTGGAAGATATAAAATGGAAGAAAGTAGTATTCAAATTGCAAGCGGTGAACATGATTTAAGATTCATTAAAATGAATGGGCGTCTACAAGTTGATTTATATAACTTTTATCGTCGTGAATCCAATTTAACTAGTTATAAATTAGATTATGTTGCGGGTCATTTTATTGGTGATTTTGTAAAGGAGTTTCTAACAACTAATAATGGCATAAGCCATAATACAACCGAAATTAAAACATCTAACATGACTGGATTATTAGTGGGTAGTTTTATACATTTTGAAGAAATCGGACACTCAGTAGACTATTACGCAGATGGTGCTAAATTTTTAGTTATAGATATTGATAAAAAACAAAATAAATTTACAATTGATAAAATAGTAAATCCTGACCAAAGTAAAAAAGTGCGTTGGTGTTTAGCCAAGGATGATGTTACACCCAAAGATTTATTCCGATTAACGAATGGAACCGCAGATGACCGCATGATTGTTGCCAAATACTGTATTCAGGATTGTAACTTGGTTCATTATTTATTTAATAAATCAGATATATTGACAGGTTTTATTGAAATGGCGAAAATTTGTAGTGTTCCTATTAACTTTCTAGTAATGCGTGGTCAAGGAATCAAATTAACGAGTTATATTGCAAAAAAATGTAGAGAAAAACGCACACTAATGCCTGTGATTGAAAAGGGAGGCTTAGATGAAGGGTATGAAGGTGCAATTGTATTAGAACCCAAATGTAATTTATATTTGGATAATCCAGTTGCATGTGTAGATTACGCATCTTTATATCCTAGTTCCATGATTAGTGAAAATTTATCACATGATAGTAAAGTATGGACAAGAGAGTATGATTTAAATAATCAGTTGACGGAAGAATGGGGTGAGAAAAACGAAAAGGGTGCCTTCTTATATGACAACTTACCTGGTTACGAATATGTAAATGTGACTTATGACACTTATAAGTATGTAAGAAAAACGCCAAAGTCTGCGGCAGAAAAAGTGAAATCAGGACATAAAATATGTAGATTTGCCCAACCTATTTTGGAAGAAAATAAGGCGATTATGCCTTCTATTCTGGAAGAATTATTAAAAGCGAGAAAATCAACACGTAAGATGATTCCGCAACAATCGGACGAATTTATGAAACAAGTATTAGAACAAAGACAATTAGGTTATAAATTAACTGCGAATTCTCTTTATGGACAATGTGGTGCAAAAACAAGTACCTTTTACGAAAAAGACATTGCTGCATGTACTACCGCGACAGGTAGAATGTTATTAACCTATGCAAAAAAAATTATTGAAGAATGTTATGGGGATAAAATATGTAATACCAGTACACATGGTCCAGTTTTGTCAAAAGCAGAATATATATATGGCGATAGTGTGGCGAATTATACTCCTATTTATGTGAGAGTAAATGGGGAACTAGATGTCTTATCTATTGAGCAATTAGCAGAAAAATATGGTAAAAAATATGGTATTAAATGGGTAAAATGTTTAGAAGAAGGAAAAGAAGAAAAAGAAGTATGTGAATTCGCGAATACAGGAATATGTATAGAAACATGGACGGATAAAGGTTGGACAAAACTACATAGAGTAATAAGACATTTCTTAGCCCCACATAAAAAAATGGTGCGTATTTTGACACCTAATGGTTTAGTGGATGTTACAAATGATCATTCATTATTATTAAAATCGGGTGAAGAAATATCCCCCAAAGATGTAAATTTGCATGATGAATTATTACATAAAGAAATAAATAAGGCATGTTTAAATAACGAAGATATGGTGTTTATTAAAAAGTGGATTTATTCTAATACTAGACTAGATGAAATGCAAAATGAATTACAATCCGGATTACAAATAAATGACAATATAGTGAGATGTAGCGATCCAGTACTCGCAGCAAAATATTGTTTATTATTAAATACAATAAATAAAAAATTTAATTTGGATTATAAGATAACTACGGAAGGTACGATTTATGAAATACGTTTAAACGCCAAATCAGAAACATATGAGAATGACAGATTTAAAATTAAATCTATATTAGAAGATTTCCCTTATGAAGGGTATGTGTATGATTTAACAACTGAAAATCATCATTTTGCCGCAGGTATAGGAAGTATGATCGTTCATAATACGGATAGTGTATTCTTCACTTTTAATTTACAAACACCCGAGGGGCAACCCATTCGTGGAAAAGAAGCATTAGAAATTACAATTGAGTTAGCCCAAGAAGCAGGACATTTAGCGTCTAGTTTTCTAAAAGGTCCTCATGATTTGGAATATGAAAAAACATTTATGCCATTTTGTTTATTATCAAAGAAAAGGTACGTGGGAATGCTTTATGAAACAGATCCAAATAAAGGAAAACGTAAAGAAATGGGAATTGTATTAAAACGGCGCGATAATGCACCTATTGTAAAAGATATATATGGTGGAATTATTGATATTCTCATGAAAGAGCAAAACATAGATCAAGCCGCCAACTTTTTAAAAGCCTGTTTACAGAATATTGTAGAAGAAAAATATCCAATAGATAAATTAATTATTACCAAGTCATTACGTTCAGGTTATAAAAATCCAAATGCAATTGCACATAAAGTATTAGCAGATAGAATTACTGCAAGAGATCCAGGAAATAAACCATGTTCAGGAGATAGAATTCCATATGTGTATGTTCATAATAATAATAAAAAGGCGTTACAAGGAGAGAAAATAGAAACGCCTACTTTTGTCAAAGAACATAAATTAAAAATAGATCATTCGTTTTATATTACGAATCAAATAATGAAACCAGTGCAACAAGTATTTGCATTAGTATTGGAAAAAATGTGGGAAAATAGTAAAAAATTAAGTAAAATAAAAAAATTTAAGTCAGATGTTGAATCATTACGTAAGAATACTCCTGCTGAAAAATTTGAAGATAAATTAGAACAAATGAAAAACAAAGAAGTGAAAATACTTCTATTTGATTCTTATTTGAGAGAAACAAATAATGAAAAGGAGGGGAACCAAAATATACAGAAATGTTTATTGAAAATGAGTAAAAAGTAAGAGAATACAAATAAACGAATCAAAACCTGATAAAATAAGCTTTTGATTTTTATTTGAATAATTTATTATAACTAAAACGATTAGTTATAATATTTTTTATTACAATTTTTTATTAATATTTTTTATTAATTTCATCTTTGTTATCACTTACCTGATTTGATTTGTTTAAAATATATTGTCCACATGGTCCACAATGATCTTCATTAGATAAATCTATTTTATTATTCACTTTTTTGTTACAATATTCAATATTCCACCTACCTAATATTTTTTTTTCATCTTTTATGAATCTTTTAAGTATGTTTACTATAAATTGCATCTTAAAATAATGTATAAAATGTCTTTAAACGTTTTATAAAACTACGTTAATTACAACGAACTAAGTAAACTCATACGATTTCTTAATTGTCTAGGTGACATACTCTGTGATTGTAATCTTTTACTTTTAACACGTCTAGCAATACTATCAATTAGCTGTGTCACTTCTTGTTTGGTGTCATTAATACTCGTATTAGTATCATATGACATACCATCTTGTCGCATATTGATACCTCTCGCTGTATCCCATGTTTCAATGAATCCTTCCTTTTCTAATTTAGATAAGATGGCAGTTACACTTCTTTCGTGCTTTTGAGCAATTTGTTGAACCGTAAGTTCAAGTAACTCATATTCACGTTGTAAAGACAACATTTCATTAATAGTCCACTTATTTCCTGAACGCTTCATTTCAAGAGACTTATTTTCTACACACTTCATCATGTTATATAATATACCAAAATTGTCTTTAAATTATTTCTAAATATAATATTTTGTTATTATATATGATAACATTTGTACTAGATTTATGTGTATCTATAAGTAAAGGCCTTTTATTAGGCGGAAGTATTTGTTTTATTGGATATTTATTAGATAATACTATTAGTTATAAAAGTCAAGAACAAATTGTTAGAGAGAAACCAGAATTATTTTTACAAGCACAACAATATATTATAACAAATCTGCTATTTTTAACACCAATAACATATGTTCTCTCTGATTGTTTATTTTTAAATAAAATTCAAAATATATATATAGGTCAGTATTTATCTATTCTTTTTATACATAATATAGGATATTTTTTAATACATAGAGAGATGCATAGAAATAGATATTTATATAATATTCATAAATTTCATCATTGTTTTGATACTTTGGTAGTACCGAGTATTAGTAATGCAGTTTCTATTTCAGAATTTTTATTATCATTTTCACTACCATTTTTTGTCATAGCATGGATTATCAAACCAACTGGAATAACATTTTTTTATTCTATTGAATCAATAAGTATTTTAAATATGATAATGCATATAAATGAATTGGATAAAATTACATGGATACCAGGTATGGTAGCACCTTCATTACATATAGAACACCATAGAAGTAAAATAAAACATTATTCATCAGGATTTTTTGATATTGATTATATTTTTTCACAATTTACTAAAAGATAGTAAAAGATAATAAAATATACAAAAATTATTTTACTTATTATTCTCAGTAGCAGTAATTAGTATTGTAGTACATATCCAAGAACCAAATACAACCCACATATTACTAATTATATTAGCGCCATTATAAACAATCCATCTTAATCCTTGACAATGTGGTGTTACTGTTAATAATGGTGAAATAATAAATCCTATTAGTGTTTGTGGAACACATAATTTAACATATAATTGTGAAGCAACATAATGAAGTAATATCCAAAATAAATATATTTTTGACGCACAAAATATAAAATAAAAGGTATGGGCAGTTTTATTTTTAATATAAATAATTGTACTATATGTATAAGAAGGTGTGTTATCTATTTCACTTTTATATGTAATAATGGATTCTTTATCACTTATTTCACTAATTTCATCATTATCGTTTTTTTCAATGTTTTCATTATTTGTTTTTTTATGTTTCATAAATACTAATTAAATATCATAAAAAATCTTTATATAATATTTTTATTATATTTTTATCTCCTATATGTAAAATAAAAAGTTGGAGAATTTGTATCTGTTATGTTATTAGATGCATCAAATCCATAAATTATTTCATTCACAATAGTATCTGTAATAGTATTAATTAAATTTCCAGAAAAATCTTGCAAATAATCATTTATATTATTTGTTTGTTGCGATGGTTGTATTCCTGGTTGTGTTCCTATTGGTTGTGTTTCTCTTGGTTGTGTTCCTATTGGTTGTATAGGTGAAGAATTATATGAACGAATATCATACCTACATACAGGACACCTACAATTTGTACGAAACCAATTTTGTATTTCAGATGTTTTAAAAATATGACTACAATGTCTTATCATAGTTACTTCGTTATCTTCTTCAAATGGTTCAAGTGTTATTGGACAAGATATATTTAATGGATTTATAATATCACCATATCTGACTACTCTTGTTGCTATTTCTATTTGTTCTGGTGAGGGAAATATGTTTATTGGTTCTAAAAAATCAGTAATTAAACTTAATAGTCTAGATTGAGATGTTCTGGGTACAGCCTGAAATAATGGTTGATATTCTATATTATTATTAATATATGGTCTATTACTATGCGGTATATTTACATAATTACTTGGCTCTAATAGATTTGAAGTGTTTACATAGTTTCTATTTCTATTTATTCTGTTAGTGGTTCTAATAGTCTCATTTGTTCTGTTAGCATTATTTGGTCTAGTAGCATTATTTGGTCTAGTAGCATTATTTGGTATAGTAGCATTATTTGGTCTATTAGGTCTATTATTTGGTCTAGTAGTTGTATCAGGTATTGTATTATTTATATTATGATTAATCAAATCTTGTAATGTATTATAAATGGTAATAATATCATTATTATTTTCTTCTAAAAAAAATATTTGGTTTTGTAGTACTTCTAATTGTCTATTCAATAATCTTATTTGTCTATTATTATCATTGTACAAAGTATTTAATAAATTCATCATCATTGTTTCATTGTTCATTTATTATATATTTATACAAAATGTTTAAATGAATATTAATAATAAGAATAATAACTGATGGAATTAGAGAATTATAAGAATAAAGGATTAAGTGGGCTAAATAATTTGGGCAATACGTGTTATATTAATTCATTTGTAGCGGTGTTATCGCATACATATGAATTAAATGATTTTTTGAATGAAGAAAAATATAAGAAAAACCTTAATACTATTCCTGAGTCTACTTTATTAATTGAATGGAATGAATTAAGAAAAATGCTATGGAATAAAAATTGTACTATTACACCTAACAAATTTATTAAAACTATACAACAAATTGCAGAAATAAAAGATAGAGAAATGTTTACAGGATACTCACAAAATGATCTTCCTGAATTTGTTCTTTTTATCATAGATTGTTTTCACAATTCGCTTTCGAGAGAAATTAAAATAAATATTTCTGGTCAAGTAGAAAATAAAACAGATAAAATAGCAGTTAAGTGCTTTGAAATGATAAAAAAAATGTATTCAAAAGATTTTTCAGAAATTTGGTCAATGTTTTATGCAGTACATATATCAGAAATATCATCTTTAAAAACAGATAAACAATTACTTATTACTCCTGAGCCATATTTTATGATAGATTTACCAATACCATCTGATAATAAATCACCAACTTTATTAGATTGTTTTGATTTATATGTACAAGATGAAATACTTGATGGCGAAAATGCATGGTTTAACGAAAAAACAAAAAAGAAGGAAGATATTAAAAAGAGAATTAAATTTTGGTCTTTTCCTAACATACTAGTAATTGACTTTAAACGTTTCAATTATAAAAATCAAAAAAATCAAATATTAATCACTTTTCCATTAGAAAACTTGGATTTATCTAAGTACGTTGTTGGTTATAAAAAAAATAGTTATAAGTATGATTTATATGGTGTATGTAATCATAGTGGAAGTTCATTAGGTGGACACTATACTGCATATGTAAAAAATGCAAATAATAAATGGTATCATTTTAATGATAAATTAGTAACGGAACTTAAAAATCGTGATTCAATTATTACTACCAAAGCGTATTGTTTGTTTTATCGAAAAAGTTTGAAATCTAAATAAAAATTATATATTACGCCGTCCAAAAAGAAAAATGAGACAAAAACGCAGTTATGATTTGTATATTTTATAACTATGTTTCAGGAAATTTTTGTAATTCGGTCTTATGAATTTTCTGTAAAATTCTAATATATCTATTATTTTTACACTAGAATGAAAAAACAAATTTTTTAGTAAATTTTGTCTTATTTTTCTTTTTGGTCGGTGTAATATATAATTTTATATTTAAAATATTCTTATAAATTATATGTCAATAAATACCGAAAATACTATAATAATAGGTATAGGTCGTATGAATCCTCCGACAACGGGTCATATGTTGATATTTAAAGATATGATAAATATGGCATTAACCAATAATTTAACCCAGATAAATTTTATTTTATCTTCAACAGAAGATCGTAAAAAAAATCCATTGACTTGTGATAGAAAAAGAGATTTGTTATTGGATACAACAATGAGTAAGGCGATTATAGATACCATTAAAGAACAAATGATCGCAGAAAATACAGCAAATCAAGAACAAATTACAAATATGAAAGTAAATATTATATGCAGTCCGAGAACTAAATCTCCTATTCCTGATGCTTTTTATCAAATACTTAGAGAATATGGATATCCAAGAGAAGGTATAAAAATAATTTTAGTGATAGGAAAAGATAGAGAAAATGAATTTAATTGGCTAGTTAAAAATAAAAATCCACCAGTTGAAATGGAGCAATATATTCTAGAAAGAGGTCCAGAAGATATTTCGGCAACAGAAATTAGAAATTATGCTATAAATGGCGATAAAGAAGGTTTTCTTGCAAAAATGAACGAAACTGGATTATCAAATGAAAAATTAGAAAACTTATTTTATGAACTACAAACAATTTTACCTAAGAATGGCGAAGAACACGAAATGCCTGCGAAAAGAACAAGGAAAAAGGGTGGAAGTAAAAAAGTAAGAAAAACGAATAAACGAAAGATAAAAAAATCAAAAAAGAGAAAATCAAGAAAAAGATAATTTATATTTTGTTAGTTTCTAAAAAATATAAACATAAAATATCTACTTAAAGAAAATTAATAAATTCTTATTTTATTATATGAAATATTACTAAACATAAGAGAGAAGATTACAAACAAAGTGCTAAAAAAGAAAGTCCAAATACTTATGATATTTATAAAGTTATCAATAGAATTATCAATGCTAAAATAACAGAAGAGCATTTAACAATTTACTTGAAACATAGTTATAAGATTTATAAATGATAACTAGGTTTTGTCTCATTTTTCTTTTTGATCGGTGTAATTGAAAAATTGACTAGTTTTATATGTCATATTTTGACGTATTTATACCATTAGTATTTTATTTTTCTATTTATCACATATTTTATATATTTGATATATTTTTCATAAAGTATTTTAATTATGTATATTATATAAATGGAAGTAATAAATACCACATCTACGGTAGATCCTTTAAATATGTATGATAAATTAAATAGTTTTATGTTAAATCCAGTTGTAATAATAATAGCATTATTAGTAATACTAGCATATTTCGTATTATTTTCATCTTTAGGAAATAGTCAAAATTCCACAGGTGAAGGTATTAATATGAATGGTAGTAGTTCTAGTAGTGGAAAAAATATACTAGGTATAATAGTAGTTATTGTATTAGTCTTATTAATACTTGTAAACGCTTTTCAATATTTTTTTAGCGTAAATATAATAGGAAGTATTAGTGGTCTTTTTTCCAAAGACAACAAACTGAATATTATAGTAGAAGAGAATGATGCTAATAAAGAAAACGGAAATTTAAATGAGGCAAATTATAAACCAATGCCCACAGACCAATTCAATAAATTAAATAAACAAGTATTTAATATACCTGGTAATTATTACACTTATGACGATGCAAGTGCAATATGTAAGGCTTACGGTGGTAATTTAGCATCATATAAACAAATTGAAGACACTTATAAACGTGGTGGTGAATGGTGTAATTATGGTTGGTCTGATGAACAAATGGCACTATTTCCAACACAACAAAATACATATGATAATTTACAAAATAAAAAAGATCATCAGCATGACTGTGGACGTCCAGGCATTAACGGAGGATATATTGCGAATCCAAATGTAAAATTTGGTGTGAATTGTTACGGATATAAGCCAAAAATTACAGAAGAAGAAGAAGAATTAATGAAAACAATTACTCCTTATCCTGAAACAAAAGAAGAACAAGATTTCCAAACGCGTGTTGATTTTTGGAAAAACAAAATAAATAGTGTATTGTTATCTCCATTTAATTATACGTCGTGGGAAGAAATATAAAAAACGTATCTAAACATTTTTACTTACACCGAACAAGAAAAATGAGACTAATCTTCCGTAAAACATGGTGCTTTCAATGGCACAAAATATCTGGCAATTTTTGTGCATTTTGATACATCGTTACGACAATCAATGGCATAATCATACTTAATTTTACCATTTATCATATCTTTCTCTCCAAATTTCATACATACTCCAATTTTAGAATATTCAAAATTAGTTGTTCCTTCTATTGGTGTAAAATTTGCAAAATTAAAGCACCTATCACACGCTGGATATTCTATATTTTTAATAAATTTGAACTTTGGGCTAATCCTACTAATTCGTTTTGAAATCATTATAAATATTAATAATAAATCTTTAATATATTTTATATAAAGTAATAACTGTGTTGGTATCATTTTTCTTGTTCGGTGTAATATATCTCACCATTGTCTCAAAATAATTCTCAATTATACTATTTGGTTGAAAGAATAAAATTAGTTATTTTAATTGTTATAAAGACAGTGATAAAAATAATATACAAAGTAGGTAAAAAAAATATAAATCCAAAAAAACAATATGTAAATATTTTTAATATTGGAAATTTTTCTAATATTATTTGTTGTGATTTTTTTATAAAGTATTCACGACAACATATAGGGCATTTTTTTGTAGTATCATACCACAAAACTAAACAATTCATGTGAATAACGCCATCACAATTACAAATTTTAAAAAAAAAAGGTTGATTTTTTAATTTTATAAATTTATTTATGGATGTTTCATTTTCCAAACATATAAAACATGTACTTTCAATTTCATTTATATTTTCATTTATATTTTCATTTAAATAATTATAAAACGTATCATCTTGATAGTGTTCATATGTTCTAAATATCATTTTCTGTATAGAATATTATAAAGTTCTATTTATAATATTTTATTTATTATTCTTTTATTTCCTTGGTGATTTAAGGTTCAGATTTTACATTAAAAATGTTACGGCAAAATTTTTCAAACTTTTCGTCTTCTGGTTGTAAAGATGCTATATTATGTATTTCAATTTTATCTGAATTACTTTTATATGTTTCGGTTGAATTAAAACATTTTCCACAAAGTAAAATAACAATTATTTTATATTTCAATTTTGGATATTTATTTGAAAGAATTGTATTTAATTTTTCAACGTCATCAATATCATTTGCAATATTATAATATTTTCCATTTTGTTCATAATGATGATGACATAAGTGTCCTCTTCTACAAAATATGATGTCTTCGGTAGTTGTTTCTAGTATATTCATTAATCTTTGAATTCTTCTATTATATTTTTCTTTATCTGTATTGTATGATTCTTCGTTGTAAAAATCGTGATGAAAATATATATCATAATCATTAATTCTATCATTTAATGGTTCTGTAAAAAGTTTGAAATTATCTTCTATACATTTAGATACACCATTATATGTAACATTCCAATCAAATGGAAATGATAGATTTCGTAAACTATTTTTTCTTAAAAAATCGGCCATTCCACATTCTATACCTATTGGTATTATTATCATTATATATAATGATAGAAAATATTTTCCAAAAATAGCCTTATTTTGTAGGGTTTTAGAGCAACACGTATTTTAAATGCCGAGTAAAGAGGAGAGAAATTCCATAAAATAATAATATATTATATTATATGGATTATATTCAAGTTTTACACGACTCCATTGAAACATCTGTTTCAATGAAATTATTCAAAACGAAAGAAGAAGCAACTATGAAACATATATTCAATTCTAAACTAATATCTTTTCCATTATCAAAATGTAAAAATCTTGATAATTTTAATCCAGAAAGATTACAAATATCTGCTGTTAAATCTTATCCTTTACATAATAGACCAAGAGGAGATAAAGATATTAGTAGTGTAAAATATTATCAAAAACAAATTAAAAATAAATTAGATATTCAACCAATTTGGATAATTAAAAAAAATAATAATTATATATTACTTGATGGAGCTCATAGAATAGTAGCAAGTTATATAGAAAATAAACAATTTATACCAAGTTATTTAATAAATTAATTATTTTTTATTTAACTCGGTATTTAAAATACGTGTTTCTATAAATATAACAAATTATACTTTTTTGTTTTTATTCTTTTTAGTATTCGTTTTGATTATTTTATTTGGATTAGGTTTTTTTACAAAATTTTTCCTTGTTTTTTTTTTTAGTTTATCATAATGTCTTACTAAATCAAGTAATTTTTCGTGAATATCATCATCTATTACATCATTGACATAATTAGATTTACCACCACTTTTAACATCATCAACTTCGTAAGAATCTTCATCTTCATTTTCATAAGACTTAATATTATCATCATTATAATCATAATCAGAGTGATCATTTGGATTACTTTTATCCCCACCAAAGAGATTATTTGAAAATGCCCAATTAGGTACTACTAAATGGTTAAAAATATCAGAAACATTTTTCATTCCACCTATTTGCATATCATTATTTAGTGTCATTATTGGAGATAATCCCGACTTCATCATAATAGATTTTACGCTAAAACCGCCACCTCCAATCCTATTATTATTTTCATTATTAAAAATTAAATCAGATGCATTCATGCTAATAATATAGATATAGAATATTTATTAATTATAATACCGCTTTAATTCAGAAACTACTTTAATAGATCGTTTTTCTTTTAAATGATTTACAATCATTTTTATTTGTGATTCGTTTTTAATAACTTCGGATAATGTTTTTTCTAAATATTTGAAAGTCAATGGTTCAGGTACTTTTGTATTTACAAATCTTAATTTTCCATCACTAATTTGTATAGTAGAATTGCTAATATTATGTTCAGATGCATAATCACTTATATTTTCATATAACTTATTACGTTTATCACGTAATTCTTTTGTTTGTTCATTTATTTTCTTCAATTGATTATCGAGTGAAACCCATTGTTGAATTTGATTTTCAAAACTACTCATATATATTTACATAAGTAATTTATCTTTAACCTTTTACATATTTTTTACACATTTTTACATCCTTGATTTTTATGGGAAAAAAATCCCATAAAATCAACAAGGATTGCCCTTCACAGAGCGTGTAAATTTTGGTTTTACTGGTTCGTCTAAACTACTTGATAAATTCTCGCTTCTTGATAAATAATTTGGTCTTTCTTTATTATTTATCGCATTACTATTACTTTAACATGTTTTTACATGATACCATTTTAATATCTTCTTGTTTTTTTACCTCCACGTTTTCGTCGTCCGAATGTTTGTTGTAATCCTAAAATAGCAAGTGGAACAGCAGCCGTTTTTAATAAGCTACCCCAAAATCCTCCTTTTTGAGTTTTAGAACGTCTTTTACCAGCATGTTGTTTTCCATTCAAAGAGACAATCGCATTAGATTGAGTATGACTCTTAGATTGATCAAATACATCATTATATTGTTCATTACCAGTACCAACAGTCTTTAACATATAATCCGCAGCACTAGTATATCCTCCTTTTTTATTTTTACATGATCCTTTTCTACGCCTAGAATGTGTTTTCCTATTCTTCATTTATATAAATAATAAAGAATAAAATCTAAGATGTTATAATAATTTATTTAGTAGTTGTTTATTTCGTAATAACAATATTAAAATAACAAGAATTGCTAAAATCATCAAAAAAATAATGAAAACCAATGTAATAATCATATAAATATACGGATTAATTTCATATAGAATAAAATTAATTACAGGTGAAAATAATAGTTTAAACTCATTTTTTATATCATCTCTCTTTAATATCTCTAAACATTGTTTTACTAATGAATCTTTCATACTAAATAATAGAAAAAATTATATTAAAATTTTACCTATTTTTTGCGTGTTGTTATAATTAAATTTTTCTATATAACATATCAAATAGTAATGGATAATATTATAAAACCAAATGATACTTTCGATTTCACAAAATTATCTTTAACACAACCATCAGGAATCCAAGGAGGGGCATATTTTACGAGGTTGGAATATAATAATAAGCCGTTATATGTCCAAACGACTAAAAGTTTAACTAAACAAGGTCTTGTTAAATCAGGAAAAAAATATCATTTAGACTTAATGTTTGATAATAACTCAGAAACGATCATTCATTGGTTTGAAAATATTGAAGAAAAATGTAAAAAATTAATCTGTGAAAAAAAAGATACTTGGTTCCAAAATTCACTAGAAGAATCTGATATAGAAAATGCTTTTAATTCCATAATACGTGTATATAAATCTGGTAAATATTATCTTGTTAGAACAAATATAAAAAATAGTCAAACTAGTGAGCCATCTGTTAAAATTTATAATGAATATGAGGTAGCAATGAATCCAGAGGATTTACAAAATGATTCTGAAATTATTTCTATTTTAGAAATTCAAGGAATTAAATTTACTTCTAGAAATTTTCAGATTGAAATAGAATTAAAACAAATTATGATACTTGATAATCAACCCATATTTAATAACTGTTTGATAAAATCAGAAAAATCATTTCATAAAAGTAATATAGATAATGCAAATAATATAGGAAGTGTAGGAAATATAGGAAATATAGGAAGTGTAGGAAATATAGGAAACTTAGACAACTTAGGTAAATTGGGCAACTTAGACAACTTAGGTAAATTAGGCAACTTAGACAACTTAGACAACTTAGACAACTTAGACAACTTAGACAACTTAGACAAATTAGACAAAATATCTACTTTACAAGAGATAAATGTTGAAAAAAAAACAGAAATAAAAGATTTAGATAATAATGAAAACATAAACAAACAACCCATAGATAAAGATCAAAACATAAAAAATAAAGAAAATATAAATGAAAAAGAAATGATAATATCAGATGATAATAGTAATAAAAATAATATCATAGAAACACAGTCATTTATAAAGATAGAAATGGAAGAATTATCGGATGATATAAATGATAAAAAAGAATTAGAAGAATTAGAAATGAATATAGATTTAGAAAATCTAGAAAAATTTACACTAAAAAAACCGAATAAAGTTTATTTTGATTTATATAAGGAAGCACGTAAAAAAGCAAAATTAGCAAAAAAGAATGCTATATTAGCTTTTTTAGAAGCAAAGAATATTAAGAAAACATATATGCTAGAAAACATGAATGATAGTGATAGTGATTTTGATGAATTTGATGAAGAAATAGAGGAAGTTTCTGAAAGTGAATTAGATGGTTTATAAATTTATTTACAATGTTTAGAATAATAATTAATATGTATTCTTAAAATTATTTTATCATTAATTTTATATAATGAACATGTCTTTAAAAAAGCTATGGAATGAATATGGAGTTGTTGGTGTAATTGTTCTACTAATTATTGCATATGGAATTAGTATATTTGCTAGTTATTTATTTAACAAAGGGCGAAGTGGTAATGAAATGAATCAGAATATGCCACAACAATATAAAAATGGTAACAAAGGTTCAGGAGTTCAACCTTCACAACCCATGGGAGAAAATGAGACATTTGCTTCTGTAAATGGTATACAAACTAGTATGCCTGGATTACCTTCATCATGTTCTGCACCAAATATTCAAAATCCTGCGGAACTTTTACCAAAAGACTCAAATAGTCAATGGGCGCAATTAAACCCAACGGGTAAGGGTGAATTATCAAATATTAATTTATTAAAAGCAGGATATCATATTGGAATTGATACTATTGGACAAACATTAAGGAATGCAAATCTACAAATTCGTTCAGAGCCACCTAATCCGCAATTAAGTGTAGGACCATGGAATCAGTCTACCATTGAGCCAGATTTTATGAGACCTCCGCTTGAAATTGGTGCTGGTACTCAGTAAACAAAAGTAATATAAATAAAATAAAGTAATATAAATAATATAAAATAAAAATGGTATAAAAATTTACTATAAATAATATAAAATGATATTTTTTATATTATTTATTTCTTTTTTTTTGAATAGTATGAACATAATTAATTCAGGGAGACTAATGGGTAAAAGTAAAATATTAGAATTGAACAATTATTCTATTTTCAATAGAAAAAACTTGATAATCCAAATAAAAAAAATTAAATCACAAAACATTTTTACAAATAAAAACAATATGTTTTATGAAAAAGACATTGAATTGTATTTACATAATAATGAGTTTATAAAAGATAAAAAGTTAATATCCATTTCACCTGCTGGCCTTAAAGGGTTTTACTTATTTGGTGTATTGAATTACATTAAACAAAATTATGATTTATCAGATTATATTTTTTCAGGTGCATCAGCTGGATCTTGGAATAGTTTATTTATGTGTTTAAATAAAAATTCTGATGATTTTGTCTATGAAATATTAAATTCTGAATTAAAAAAATCAAAAACAATAAATGAATTAGAATATTCTATTAAGTATAAAATACTTAAATCATATAAAGAAGAAGATTTTGATTTAAAACGTTTATTCATAGGAGTTACATCTATTAAAAATTATCAGATTCAAACAAATATTTTTTCCGATTTTGATAACTTGGAAGATGCGATTAATTGTTGTATTGCTAGCTCACATATTCCTTTTATTACTGGTGGATTGTCAAATAAATACCACGATATTTATACTTTTGACGGTGGTTTCAGTATATATCCTTATTTAAATGTGACAAAATCTGCTCTACATGTTTATCCAAATATGTGGTCAGATTATCGTTTAAAACATAGTTATAACAAAATCGATAACAAAATCGATAACAAAAATGATAACAAAAATGATAACAAAAATGAAAAGTTAAATAATTTTCAAAAAATGTTAACTTATAGTAGTTTTTTATTTATGAATAAAAACACAAATTTCATTGAATTATACGATAATGGATATGCGGATGCTAAAAAAAATAAAAACATTTTAGATACTATTTTTATTGTAGAGAAAAATTCTAATACATCGGAAATAATAGATTATGATATTTATAATGAGATGCAATAAAAAGTATTTTTAGATAATATTTGTTATATATTTTTTATAATAACAATTATTATATATAAATATATTATGAGTAAAAGTAGTTTTTATTTATATTCTATTTTAGCATTTGTTATAGTAATAGGAGGAGTATCATTATATCAGTATTCTCAATCTGATGAATATAATTTAAAATGTGTGATTGCATCAAAAGATGGAAATCAATATTGTGTCAGAGAGAGAAAAAAGGTTAGTGCTGCGGCGAATTTGTTAGCAAAAGTAACTGAAAATTGTAAACACATGGTAGAATATATGAATAAAAAACATCCTGATGACCCTCGTGTAAAAAAATTAGTAGAAGGTTTTAATCCAAAGAAAATAAACGAAACATTACCAACAAGTAGTTTCACAGCATATAGTGAAAATAAGGGTGAAAAATTGGCTTTTTGTTTAAATAAAAAAAAGGATGATAATAATTCACTGATTGATATAAATACATTAACATTTGTTGCACTACATGAATTATCTCATATTATGACAACAAGTATTGGTCACAAACAAGAATTTTGGGAAAATTTTAAATTTTTATTAGAAAATGCCAAAGCAGCAGGAATATATAATCCTGTTGATTATAAGAAAAAACCAACTGATTATTGTGGAATGAAAATAGATGATAATCCTATGTACGATTTAATTTAATTTGTAATAAAGTTATGCCAAATATATTATTTTTATAAAATATTTAATTAAAAATAATACTTTGATTATATATATGTCTATAAATGAATCTTCTAATCCCATTTATAAAGTAAATTATTTATTGAAAGATAGTATTAATACAATATATGTATTTTATGGAAAAAAAGTAGGAAAAGAACAAAATCTGTTACCAAAGATATTTACTGTAAAAGAAATGGAAAATATAAAAGAGAAACAAATTAATATAATATTTTCAGAACAAACGATTCACTATGACGATTCTATCGGAACTATTAAAATAAAAATACTGAATGAAATGAAAAAATCTATTTCCATAGAAGAAATATATTTATATTGCGAAAAAATAGAAAAACTTACATCTATTTCTCTCTATCAATCTTTGACGCAAAATAAAAAAATAGAGTTAACAAAAATTCGTTTGGAACAATTTATTTCTAATATTGTAAGTGAAAAAAATGGAGATAAATTTAAGGCACCACCAGATAAAGAAGTATATACATTTGATGATATTCTAGAAATGAATCTAGATGGAAAAAAATATATTATTAATAAAGTATTAGGCCAAAAATTTTTTATTATAGATAATGAATATCCATTCGTATGTAATCCATATGATGTCAATGAGTTTGATTCTTTTTTTGAAAAGATTGCACGTAAATCACTTACTACTTTAAATAATAAGCTCTTGTTAAATACTGGGGAAATTTTAAATAATAATATTTATTTATGTTCTGCACAAGATGTATTAGAGTATTCTTCTACTAAGGACATTTCACAAGAATCTATGATGAAGATTTATTATCCATTTTTATACAATAAAAATATTAATAATTTGGATAACTTATTAGAAAATCGTGATAAATTACTAAGTGAAACGAATAAAATATTAAATTCAAATACTTTGGATGTATTTAAAACGATTGATATGTTTTATGATATTTATAATTTACGTAAAAGTGATTTGAATTATGTAAACAAAGGAATTAAATATATAAAAGCCTCTATTATTCCTGAATATCTTTTTAAAATTCCATTAGATGTTATATTCAAAGTTTTACATGCTACTAAATTAAACCCATTTATTAAATATAATCCTTCAACTAGACAAGAAAATATATATCGGTTATTTACAGATAATATAGCTACGGATGGAAGAAAAATACCTTTTCTAAAAAAAGGAAATATATTTAAATTAATTAAAACCATAGGTAAAAGTAAATCCGTAGCTGTTTATATTGAATATAAAGACCAATCTATTATTTGTGAATTTACAGAAAATGGATTTATTACTATTAGTACTGAATTTTCATCTGTTATTAGCATGACGGATTTGGAGAAAATGATACAAGATAGTGTAAATCCAGTTATTCAAGAAGTTTCACAAACAATTGAACAGAGTGGTTATAAATTAACTAAATTTCATAGTTTTAATGATGAAAATATTGAAGTGAATAGTATAAATTATGAATGTCAAATAAAAATAACAAAACAGATACAATTAGAACCATATAAAGGATGTATATCTAGTGTTTTTAATAATGAATCAAGTGAATTTAAATCAGGAATTCATTTGCGTTTTAAAAGAGTGTCAAATTTTAATAAATTAACAAGTCAAGAAGCTTTTATTCTAGAAAAAAGTGAACAAGGTTATAGAGGTTCTGAAATAATTGATGAATTACTTACTAATTTTAAAGATGATTTAAATCGTGAACAAGCAGAAGATTTAGTACGAAAAGTTGCGAATGAAATACAGGTAGAAAGAGGTGTTAGAAAATCAGATATTAAAATTAAAGATAATCCTGGTTTTAAAACAACCATGACACTAGACCAACAAACAAGTATTATAACCATTTTGGTTGAAAACATGAATGATATAAATTATTTACTTACTGTTCCTATTTATTTGGATAGTGTTATTCGTTTGACACAAAATAAATCAAGTACAAATTTTCCGATAGGAGTGATAGATATGAGATGTTCGAGTAAAGAAAAAGAAGACGTAATTGTGTCTGATATTGTTTCAATAAATGAATCCCAATCACAAGATACAGATAATAATTTGCCAATAGATGAAGATGAATATATTGAAACTACAAATGTTCAAACACATAAACCCAAAGGGGCATTTGATTTATTTTATGATGAAGATGAAAACAATGAATCTGAATATGAATCGGATTATGAATCAGATAAGTCTTTGAAAGGTGGCAATAATGATGAAAATACAGAATCATCTAGTTATAAAACTGATATAAGCGAAGCAAATGATATAAGCGAAGCAAATGATATAAGCGAAGCAAATGATATAAGCGAAGCAAATGATATAAGCGAAGCAAATGATATAAGCGAAGCAAATGATATAAGCGAAAAAAGTGAAATAATGTATAAACCAGGCGTAGTTATACCAAATGGTCCTTCATCAGAAGAATCATTTCCTAGTGATGATAGTAGAATTTCTGAAATCAATGTACCATTACTTGAAAACATTACTCCATCAGAAGAATCACAAGAAGAAGAAGAAAAAGCAGAAGAAGAAAAAGCAGAAGAAGAAAAAGCAGAAGAAGAAAAAGCAGAAAAAGCAGAAAAAGAAGAAGAAGCAGAAGAAGAAGAAGCAGAAGAAGAAAAAGCAGAAGAAGAAGCAGAAGAAGAAGCAGAAAAAGAACAGGAAGAAGAAGAAGAGGAAAAAGAATCTGATTCTGAATCGGAAAACGATGAAGTGAAGAATATTGATGGTTTAAAACTAAATAAACCTTATTATTTTCAATCGTTAATAGAAAAACATGATCCTGTTTTAATTTTAAAAGAAGACACGCCACAATATAATGCTTATTCGCGTACATGTAGTTCAGATACAAGAAGACAACCCGTTATTCTTACAGATAAACAACTAGAAAAAATAAATAAAGAACATAAAGGTTTTTTACGCGAAGAAGATGTTATAAAATATGGCTCAGACCCAAATAATCAATTTAATTATATTTGTCCACGATATTGGTGTCTTAAAAATAATACTGTTATAGACCCCAAAGATTTAAAAGAAATAATCGGAAAAGATGGTAAAAAAGAATTAATTCACCCAACCTGTGGTAAAGTATTAGCAAAAGGAGATAAACAAGTAAAACCAGGATACTATATTTATGAATTTTATCAATCTGATAAAAATGAAAAACGTTATCCTGGTTTACAAACGGATAAACATCCTGATGGGTTTTGTTTACCTTGTTGTTTTAATAATTATAATACACAAGGAAGAATAAAAGCAAAAGAAAAATGTTATGCCGAAAAAAAAAACGAAAAAGTAATAACAAAGGAAACAAAAAAAGAAGATGAATACATTAAAGGACCAGAAAAATTTCCATTAGACCAAGGACGATGGGGATACTTACCTCCATCTATTCAAACCATGTTACACGAGGTGAATGCTAACTGTCAAATTAGTAAAACGAACACCAATATTAAATATAATCATCCTTGCTTATTGCGTCATGGTATTGAAGCCAGTGATAAACAATCTTTTATAGCATGTATAGCAGATGTAATTTTTTATGCTAGACCACAATTAGGTAAAGATAATAAAATAAATAAAGAAGCCAAAATACCAAGTATTAAAAAAATGCGCGAAAGAATAATTCAAATATTAAACGTAGATCAATTTGTTAAATATCAAAATGGAAATTTGGTTACAGATTTTAATAGTTATAATGGTAAAAACAAAATAGACATTAGTAAATATACCAACTCTCAGTTATTTTCAAAAATAAAAACCGAAGAAGAAAAGTTTTATTTTCAAAAAGTAGTATCTGCCTTTGAAAATTTTATTCAATTCTTAAATGACGATGATGCCATTATAGATCATACTTATTTATGGGATATCATTAGTATACCCAATAAGTATTTATTTCCGATTGGTGTAAATTTAGTTATTTTTAAATTACCAAATGATGATATTACGAATAATGTTCAACTTATTTGTCCGTCTAATCATTATTCTACACAATTATATGATAGTAGAAAACCAACAATTATTTTAATGAAAGAAGACGAATTTTATGAACCTATTTATAGTTATACAACAAATGAAAAAAAATTTTTTGTCGAAAAAGAATTTAAAGAATATGATAACACGATGACATCTAGTATGAGAGCTGTAATAAACGAAATTATTAAGCCTACGCTAAATTCTATGTGTAAACCATTAGAGAGTATGCCTACAATTTATAAAGCAAAACAACCAATATTGTTAGAGAGACTATTAGAAAAGTTAAAACAATATCATTATATACCATTAAAATTAGTTTTGAATTTTAATAATAAAATAATTGGTGTAGTAGCAAAAGAACCAGGTGAATCTAAATTACAAGGATTTATTCCGTGTTATCCATCTTCTTATAATATTAATTCAACGTCAGAAATAGAAACTGTTTTTATGACAGATATTCATTTATGGAATAATTATAATGATACAGTAAAGTTTTTAACAAATTTGGCAGACAAATCAAAAAAACGAATGAGTGAATCAACAGTTCCTTGTAATCCTATGTTTAAAATTGTAGAAGATGAAATGGTAGTAGGTATATTAACAATAACGAATCAATTTATTCAATTATCAGAACCAATCGCTGAACAAGATATAAAACTTTATAAAAATAAAGATATACCTTCATTGAAAAATAATAATTATATAGTGAATAATAAACAAAGCCCAATGGTTCAAGTAGATGCGCGAATAGCTACAACGGATGATATAGACCATGAACGTGTAGACTATATTAAAAAAATTAAAATGGAAACAAATTTTTATAATGTGTTTAGAAATACTATTCGAATATTAATTAACGATTATCATAATGTTAAAATCAGAGAACAGATTGAAAATGAAATATCCAATCAATTTATTATTTATTCAGAAAAATTAAATAAAATAGAAAAATTATTAAAAGATCTAATAAAAGACAAGATACAATTTATAGGAGACGGAAATTATTATAAATTAATTGATGATGTTTCTACCTGTATTGTAAAAGACACAACAGAATGTAAAAAAGTAGAACATTTATGTGCGATGACGAATGACGAATGTAATTTAATTCTTCCTGAAAAAAATTTGATAACGAATATAAACAATGAAACTATTTATTTGGGTAAAATGTCAGACGAGCTAGTAAGATATAGTAGAATAAAAACGTTTATGTTTCAACCCCAAGCATATCTTTCATTTAGTAACATTAGTTATAATTTGAACGAAGATGAAATTATTATGCTTCAATCTTTACTCACACAAGAATATTTTGAAAACTTAATTCCAAGTGTAATAAATAAATATGTAAAACATAATTCATATGATGAAGTACAACCCATTATTTCACAAATATATGAAAATAAAATGGATTTGAATAATGTAATTGGTCTAAAAAATAAAGGTGAATGTAATAAAGAAATAAAAAATAAAATAACAAGTTCCACATGGGAAAAATGTTTTCCAAAAGGTTATAAAGAAATAATATATGGTAAGACAACTACTTGTTCGTTTGATATTATTATTGATATTGTAGAGAAAAAAACGGGTATCAAAAAAAAAGTAAATGAAATAAAGAACGAATTATATGATGAATATATGGTGTATTATGATTTATATAAAAATAAAATAATTGATATTTTAATATTAGAAGGTAAACAGATATTAGGGAGACAAGTTAAAGAAGAAATATTGGCATTTAGTGATTTTATTTATACAGATAATTATTTTTTAACCACATTAGATTTGTGGTTGTTAGTACAAAAATATGAAATACCTACAATTTTTATAAGTAAAAAAAATAATATATTACAAACAGATAAAAAAGATATATTTATAGGATATGGAAATAATATAGAAGATAAATTTGTTTTCATTGTATTACCAGGATTAAAACCAGAAAATGTTCCTGAATTTAGAGTAATTATAAACAAAGACGAAAATATCTTTTTACATGTCATTGAAGTAATAAATGACAAATGTATAAGTAAAATAAGAGATGCATTTGAAGATAAATTAAATATAAATGACTATTTGAAAAATTTTATAAAACCTAAAAAAATAACACTGGCTATTAAAGAAAATGAAGATATACCAGAAAATGAAGATATACTAGAAAATGAAGATGTACTAGAAAATGAAAATATACCAGAAAATGAAAATATACCAGAAAATGAAGAAGATATTAGTGCTAATAAGAACGTAGTAAAAAAATTACCTAAGAAGGTCAAAATAGTTGAAGATATACAATTTGTATCTGACATCAATAATTCAGATAATTCAGATAAAAAAACTAAAACTAAAAAAAATAAACCCACTGTTTTAAAAGGGAGAAAAAATGTTTCGAAAAAGAAAATAAAAATAATTGATGAAATAATAGATGTATAATGTAAAACCTTTTTATAAAATAATATATAAATGATAGGATTTTGTTTTTTGACTTATGATGATATTGAAAGAACTGATGTATGGAAAAAGTTTTTTGAAAATATAGATAAATCGAGATATGAATTATTTTTAAATCCAAAGAACAAAAATTTAATTTGCAAAAATAATTTGTTTAAAGATAAAATTATTAAAAATCCATATAAAAATACAGAAAGAGGTACTTTTTCGTTACTTATTGCACAAGATAGATTATTACGTCAAGCGTTTAATAATAAAGAAATCATGCATTTTATAATTTTATCTCATAATACTATACCTGTAAAAAGTTTTGAAAAGTTACAACATTTTTTATCAAATAAACAAAGTGTGTTTAATTATGAAATATCAACAATTGCTGAACATACAATTAGGTATGAAACTATAAAAACCCCGAAATTTAAAAAAACTGACTTTTGTTTTCAAGACCATTGGTGCATATTATCAAGAAAAGACGTATCCATTTTATTGAATGATTTTGAAAAAATAAAAAATATATTTGGTAAAATGAGTGTTCCAGAAGAACATGTATGTGTTAATTATTTAATACATTATAAAAATGTATCAGATATACACAAATCGAAATTAACTCATATTATTTGGGAAAAAAAGGTATTTTGTTATAATAATAAATATTGTTGGGAAGAATATAATCCCAAAATATTTGAAAAAATAGAATCAAAAGATATTCCTGATGACTGTTATTTTTTAAGAAAAGTAGATAAAAACACAGATATTCAAATTTCATTTTAATTTCATTCTAACATATTTATTTTCAATTATAAAATTTTGTATTTTTAATTTTCTTGTAAAATTTAACTTATTGAATCTGTATCATAGTTATTGTCATATAAATTTATCGTTGAATTATCGTTATTTTCGTAATTATCTATATCTTCTTGTGTGTCTACGTCTGTGTCTGTATCTACATTTACATCTCTATAAATTAATCTATTATTAAAATTATTTACACGTTCATAATTTATTACATCTTGAATGTATTGATATGCATAGTCTGTATTCGAATGATTTGAAAAAAAATCTGCTTCCTCTTTTTTATTATAAATAATATGTTTATCATTGAAAGTATTTTCGTTTATATAAGGTTTTGATTGATTATAGTATTTATAATTTATAACAATCTTTTTTCTTCCGAAAAATGGATTAAATTTATAAAATTTATTCAAGTATAAGTTCAATTTAATGTTATAATACGATTTTTTAGAAATAACCATTGAATATAATCCACTCATATATAAAAATAAATAGGGTCTCATAATTTTTACTAATCTTTCTATTGGAAAATCATTATGAATATTTATTTTTGACATAGGATTATTTTTATTGAAATATTCAATCATTGTAGTTATTTTTTTAAAAAGAACATTGATACTTGACTTATACACGAAATTTTTTATAGTAATATCTCTAAGTAAATGTTCGTATTTTTCATTAAAAGCACCTAAATTAAAGTCAAGTTCAAAATATTTTTCGAATAAATCTATTGTATAATACGTGTTAAATTTAATAAAAAAATAAATATTATATAAATTTGATTTATTAAATGGTAAATTATTATAAGGATTTTTAATTGGTTTTGGTTCAGAAAAAAATTCAACTTGATGAGTAAGTGAATTATAAATAATTTTATTTAAATCTAATATATTGAAAAGATACTTTCCTTTATCCTGATAAATACAAATAACATTTCGTTCGTTTTCTACTATTGTATTTAAACCCATATCAGTATTTACAACAAATTTCGTTTTTTTTAATTTATATATGTATGCTATTTTCTGAAATTGTAAATAAACAAATTGTATTTTATAAAAGTATTCATTAAATATTTCTTTTAATTTTGAATTTAAAAAAATATTTGCAATTGTATCTTTATAAAACAAAAATTTGTTTTTTATAGAATAACTAGTTGTAAACAATATATTAAAAAATGCTTTAATAATGGGATCAACTTGAATTGGATCAACATGAATTGGATGAACTTGAATTGGATGAACTTGAATTAAATTATATTCTTTAAAATTATATGCGAATTTATCATTTTCGGATTTATCAAACGTAAATATATTATCATCTAATTGTAACATTTTTTTAATAATATAATGGAATGCTTTCATAATTACTATATAATGTATTAAAATGTTTAATATTTAATCATATATTATTCTAATATTAAAACAAATAAATCAAATCAAATAAAAACCAACCCAAGTAAAGAACCCAAATAAACAACCCAAATAAACAACATAACCAACCAAGATAAACCATCCTTTGTAAAAAAATACTTATTATAAATGGCTTTTGTAATATTAACAGTTTATCCTCTTCTTTTGAATATTCGTAAATATATTTTTCTAAAATTTCATCTGGAAATTCAGTAGATATTTTACGAATAAAAATGACATGTTTATTTTCTCTCAGTGTCTTTTCTATAAATTCATAATCTTTGTTATTCCAGTCTAAAAAAACATACGGACTTGTAGTACTAGACATTCTAGACCAATCAGTTGCATGACTTGGTGAACAAATAATATGTTTCTTACTTAATTTATTCGAATAATACATCATAATAGCAAATAATGATTCATTTGCTAATCCACCTTGACATATTAATTTTACTATATCATTTTTTGTTTTATAAAAGGCTAAGCAGAATAATACGTGTTCTCTCTTCATAATAAACCAAGGATCATTACCTAGATGTAATTTTTCTGGCAAAAAACTTAAATTAGCTCTTTTACATAAATGAATATTCCACCATGCTTTTTTCCAACTAAGGATACTCTTAGAATAGTATTTATAAAATAAGTACTTGAACCGTTTGGGTGAAATAAGTGGACAACATGATTCTGTTAATAAACAAATCCATAGGTTTTCACTATCATTGATAATAGCATAATTCATAATAGATATATATGCAGGAATAACATGATAATAACTAGTTTCATATATATATTTACTAGGAATACAATGAGATTTTATCCATTCAGATTGTATTTTTGAATAGTCTTTATAATAAAAATATACGTTGAGTATATCTTTATTTGCATCAATCCATTTTATCCATATATTTTCTTTATTTAACACATGGTCATAACTTATAATAAAACATAGAGCTACTTTCATTATCTATATTGTATTTATTCTTTTAATTCTATTATTCTTTTAATTCTATTATTCTTTTAATTCTATTATTCTTTTAATTATTAAGAATATGCACTAATCATATAACCATAAATGAAGAAATAAATTACACCGACCAAAAAAAATGATACAAATATCGATATGATTTATATATTTTTTATGAATATTTCAACCAGATTTCAAGTAATTTGAAGTTCGATTATAATTAAAATTTAATATAAAGTTTATAGTTTATTTAGAATTACAATGTATGAAATAAATTCTTTACCAGATGATATAACAAAATTGGATGTATCCAATAGAGGTTTAACTTCTCTTGATGTAAGAAGGTTTAAAAATTTACGAATATTATATTGTTTTCACAATCATTTGACTTCTTTACATTTGAATGAAAATTTAGAAGAATTATATTGTTATAATAATCGATTGACTTCTTTGTATTTGAATGAAAATTTACAAAGATTACATTGTTTTCAAAACTATTTGACTTGTTTACAATTGAATGAAAATCTACAAATATTATGTTGTAATGATAATTGTTTGTCTTCTTTACATTTGAATGAAAAATTAATAGAATTATATTGTTGTGATAATCAATTGTCTTCTTTACATTTGAATGAAAATTTAGATACATTATATTGTTATAGAAATCAATTGACTTCTTTGCATTTAAATGAAAATTTAAAAATAATACATTATTATTATAACCCGATATATGAAATAATAGGTGACATAAACGACATAGATAAAATAAAACAAAAAATGCAAATATTGAATAATTTTCGGTATTTGTATTATTGTTTGAAATTCAAGAAACGATTCAGAGATTTGTTATGGGTTAAAATAAGAGAACACAAAATTAGAGAGAAGTACTCCCATTCTTATTTATTGGAAAATTTACACGAAGATACAGATTTGGACGACTTGTTAAATAATTGGTAGGTTATATTATTATACTCAATTGTTTCGTTTACATTTGTATAAAAATCTGATGTGCTTTTGCAATATTGAAAAGTAGAATAACAATTTTTTACACCTTTTCTCATTTTTCATTTCGGTCGGTGTAATGATTTTTAATTCGTTAAAATAACATTTTCAAATGTCCAAATAACAGTTAATGAAGACATTTTCTATGTCAAAAAATGTTACGACGCATGATTTATACATTAATTTTATGTTGTTTACCGTAGATTCACCGCAGTTTCAAACTAGCGAAACAACATCACTTGTTTATAATAAAATTATTGTTTGTATTACTTATCAAGAAGTATTATTTAATATAAAAAATGTCATATAATTATAATAGAGTTTTATTATTTACACTAAGTTTTATTATTTACACTCTAAATATAATACTATTTATCTTAGAATCCAGGATTATAATCATTATCACCACCCATATTTTCAGCTTTAATACTAATTACATTATTTTGTATAGATAGTTTGTTAACAGTACATAAATCATTAGATTCATCTTTTGTACCAAAGAATTTTTCTATTTCTTCTTCGGTATCTACAAGATTTAATTCACGTGTTTCTTGTAATTTTTGCATTTTTTCAATATCCAATACTACTTGAAATGCACTTGTACCAAAGAATCCTTCTTGTCCACACATTACATTTGCAGAGACACCTTTGAATGTATCCAATTCTGCATGTCTTGCAGCTTTCAAAAACATTTCAGGTGTTTCTTCAAAAGAAGCTTTTGCAATAGGACCAATATTATCATTATTAATACCATGTCTGAATATAGAAATCATTTTATATGTATATGTCATTCTATCCACTAGAACACTGAAATTATGATAATTAATATAAGTACCATCAAACTCAATGACTTCCGCAAGTTCATTATAAATGGCTTGTCTTGCCGCTTCAATTCCAAGAATACTATATATTTCTACAATATCATTACTAAATGTTCGTGTATAATCAATATAATCCAATCCAAGAACATCTATTAAATTTGTTCCAATAGTATCTAATACCCATATTTCCTGAGCAGTATAAATTCCATTTTTTTCTACAACATTATCTTTAATCTTACGAAGAATCACTTTGTTAATACCTTTTACTCCTCTAAGCACAATGTTTTGTAATAGTTGATCTTGGAAATTTTTTAATATATATATTTGGTCTGATTGATCCAGAGGATTTACTTTATTTTTTTTATTTCCTCTACTTCCATTGCTTTTAATAATTTCTACCATTCTAATACGGAATATTAGTTTATCTGAATTATAATCAGAATAAATGCATGAAATTTGATTATCATAACTATTATTTAATGTAAAATGGACATCATCCATAGTAATATTTTTCTCTAACATGGCTTCTGGATCCATTTCTAAACGAATAATCCATTTTGATTTTTCATTTTGATCATTCAATAAAGCATCTTCATAGCATTCAACCGTCATATTTTCAAATGCTTTATATTGTTCAATCATATCTTTATCTTCATCTATAAGTGTATTAGATCATCAGGATCAAAATAAATTTCCGTAGATTTTACAATTTCTTCCAATATAGTGTGTTCAAGCATATACATAATAGATTGTGCCTTCTCTTTTTGCTTTTCATCTTCTTCTTTCAAATGAATAGTAAGTGATGGATTTTTTGGTTCACTTGATAAAGATAATATTTCTTCAATTCTTGGTACACCACGTGTTACATTTGATTTAGATGCAACACCAGCAAAATGAAACGTATTTAATGTCATTTGCGTAGATACTTCACCAATACTTTGTCCTGCAATCATTCCAACCATTTCGCCTGGCGCTACAATGGCTCTTTTATAATCTATGGTAATTGTTTCTAAGAGTAAAGTTAATGCCACTTTATTATATTTTTTTACCATAAGAAGGTCTTTTGGTGATAAATAATAGAAGAATAACGTTTTAAATAGCTCTGTTGGTGGTGCATAATAATTTTTTTCAAGGTTAGAATAACATCGCTCAATCATTTCGAATGCTTCTAATGGTGTAATATCTACCAATGAAGTACTAGTAATATTTGTTTGACCTTGAATATTATTAATAATATATGAAAAGGCAACAGGTAAATTTACAATAATATCACTCTTATTTTTAAACACCTTAGTTACAATTTTTTCTCTAATCTCAACCATAAATTTAATATATTTATCACATTTCTGCATCATTGCATTACGCTGTTTATTATATCTAGTTAATACGTTTTTTAGAAATATATTACTTAGAATTTTCTTCACAGATACATCATCCGGTAATAAAAAGTGTGCATAAATATCTTGATTACTCATAGATACAATAGGTATAATCTGATTTTCTACTTTTGTAGTATCAATATTATCGTCACCATAACAAAACTGTACAATTTTGTTTTTATTTGTACGAATAGTCATATCATAATTTACCATAAGGTCTTCCAAACCTTTAATCAAACGTCGTTGAATATAACCGGTAGTAGAAGTCTTTACAGCTGTATCAATTAAACCAACACGACCACCCATTGCATGAAAGAATAATTCCTGTGGTGATAAACCATTAATATAAGAGCTTTCTACAAAACCACGTGCAACAGGTGAATCATCATACTTAGTATAATGAGGTAATGTTCTGTGATCAAAACCATAAGGAATTCGTTTTCCATCTACGTTCTGTTGTCCAAGACACGAAATCATAAATGAGATATTTAATTCTGATCCTTTTGAACCTGCATTTACCATGGTTACGAAACGATTATTTTTACTCAAACTTTTAAGACCTACCTTACCAGATTCAGAGGTAGCTTGATTCAAAATATTATTAATTTGCGTTTCATATTCTTCATTATTTGTTTTGCCCGTTTTGTTTTCAAAAATACCAATTTGAGTTTTTTCAATCAAATTTTTTACATCTGTCTTCTTTTGTGTAATAATTTTTATAATTTCTTCATTTGTTTTTTCATTAGATACCAAATCACTAATACCCACACTAAATGATGTACTTTTCATATAGTCAGTTACAACATTTTGAATATCATCAATGAATGTAGAACATTTCATATTTCCAAAGTCGTTACATGTACGTTGAAGAAGTCCCTTTGTAGTAGCACCTAATACACTTTTATCTATTTGTCCACGAATATATTTTCCATTATGTATTTCAATTACATTATTTGATGTTTTAAAATCATCTTTATCATCTTTGAAGGATTTTGTTTTATATTTCATAGATAATGGACACATGATTTGCGATAAAATATCAAAATTTGATATTCCTTTTTCGTTTGCCGCCTGTTTCAAAAGTTCATGCTCATTAATATTATTACACATCATTAATAAATTCATAGCATCTCTTGGTGTAAAATATATTCCTTCACGCGTAAACTGATAACACCCCAACATAGAATCTTGATAAATACCAATAATGGTTGAATTATTTGCTGGACTTACTATTTGATAAGGGACTGCCGCCAAATTTCTTAATTCGGATTCTGATTCAGGGTCTTGTGGCATATGTAAATTCATTTCATCACCATCAAAATCAGCATTATATGGTTTAGTATCTGCAACATTCATACGAAATGTATCACCCCTAGTCATAATTTTTGCAATATGACACATCATAGACATACGATGAAGTGTAGGTTGTCTATTAAATAAAACTGCATCACCATTCATCATATGTCTATGTACAGTATCACCTTCTTCAAGTACAATAGAATTTCTATCTGTGTAATATCTTAGTGTAATAGATTCACCACTTTGTTTTTCTAACATTTTTGCACCAGGCCAGTTATCAGGACCATTTTGTACCAATTTCGTCAAATAAGCCTTATTAATTTTATTTACCACAACAGGTTTTGTAATATTTTTGGCGATTTTCATAGGAATACCCAAATCCTTTATAGAAATATTTGGGTCCGCGGTAATAACAGATCTTGCACTAAAATCTACACGTTTTGCCATAAGATTTCCTCTCATACGACCACCTTTTCCATTCAATCTGTCTTTAATAGATTTTAATGGTCTTCCTGAACGTTGTGCAACAGATGCTACACCAGGTATTTTATTATCCACTTGTGTTGCTATGTAATATTGTAATACGGTAGACCAATCATCAATTACATTAGATGGTGCATTATTTTGTATTTTTTCTTGTAATGTTTTGTTTGTTTTTATAATATTCACTAGAATATGACTTAAATCATCTTCTGAACGTTGTTGTGCATCATGTTTTACAGAAGGTCTTACAGCTGGTGGTGGTACAGACATGACTTGACATACCATCCAATCAGGACGTGACCAAATTGGACTAAAACCCATAAAAAACACATCTTCATCTGAAATACGTTTGAATATTTTTAATGTCATTTCAGGTGTAACTTTTATGATAATAGGTTCAGAATTAGGGTCATCATTTTTCCACTCTGCGATAATAGTGGCAAGACCCTCCTTTCTAATTTTATGTGGTTGTAAACATCCACAACCATCTTCAATATCTTCACCACAACGTTTTATTTTGCTTGCTAATGCAAATACATTTTTCCAACGTGTTTCAGCATCTAATTTTAGTAATTGCTTATATTTTTCCTTACTAATCATTAATTTACTGCATTTGAAACAAACACATCTTAAACATTTTAAGATAACATTCAAATATTGAATATAAAATACTGGTCTAGCCAATTCAATATGTCCAGCATATCCTGGTGTTTGCATATAATCTAGCCCATCCGTAGGACATATTAATCCAGGTTCTAATACACCCATACGTGGGTCAAATAATCCACCAATAACTGGCTTATTATTTATATATGTATCTCTACTAGTAATTTCCGCTACGGATGCCTTTCTAATTTCTTCTGGTGACATTATGCTAAATTGTATACCAATAACCTTGGAGCATTCATTTTTTATATTGTTAAAAGTAGCATAGTTTGACATCTCTTATATATTATAATGTATATATATTTAGGTTATTTTTGATAAATATATATTCAATTTTTTAATAAAATGTCTTTATATCTTTTATCCAAATATATTTTCATTTTATATTGAATCAGACCTTTCTTTTTTTATAATATTTTATAATTTTTTATAATGTTTTTCTAATAATTACATCTCATAATACAAATGGGAAATGATACCAAATGATACCAAGTAATAATTTGTTATTTGTGTATTTGCGTATTTGCGTATTTGTAATTATTATTAATTTAAAAATTGATTTTGATTTAAAATAAAATTATTATATTATAATTATAAAGAAATGACACGTGACAATAATCAAAGCAAGGTTACAAAAAAAGATTATGCCTCTAAAAAGGATAAAAAGAAAGAGGTTTCTATTAAAAAGAAACGTAATACGAATTCAGACAGTGATGATGACGAAGAATATAGTGATGATGAAGGAGAAATGGATGTCCATGAATATCGTAAGTTTTTAAGTAAAATGTTTCCATCCAAATATCTTTCCAACAAAATTAAATCAGGTGAAAAATTGAAAAAAACTATTGAGAATACAGTCGATGAATCAGAAGAGTGGGAAACTGCGTCAGGAGAAGAAGAGGAAGAAGAAAAACCTAAGAAAAAGTATAATAAACAAGATAAAAAAAAGGTAAAAAAACAGATTATTCTTTCAGAATCAGAAGAAGAATATGAAGAGGAAGAAGAAGAAATAAATAAAAAAACAAACAAGGGTGAATCCAATAAATTAAATATTATATTTACTATTGGTGGTTCAGATAAAAAGGAATATGATTATGATGAAGAATCATACTATTCAGAAGATGATTCGGATTATGAAGAAGAACAAGACGAAACCGAAGATGAAGATGTATCTGTTTCATCAGACGATTCGGAATCAGAGGACGATGATTCGGAAGAAGAAGCAATAAATAAAAAATCAACCGTTGAAAAAAAAGAAATAACTGAAAAAAATGGTAAATCTAAAAAATCCGAATCTCAACTTGAAGTAATTAATAAAAAAAAAGGAAACATAGAATTAAATATAGAAGAAACAAAAGATAAAACCGAAACAAAAGATAAAACCGAAAAAGAATCTGATGTTCTAGTTCAATTAAAGAAACTATTGGAAGATAATAAACAAAATGAAACGATCAAAAAATGTATTGAAGTATATGAGGAAAATATTGAAAAAACGAATAAAAAACGTGAAAAGAAGGAGAAAAAAACCAAAGATAAGCATCTTAGAATTTTCAAGAAAATCGTAAAAGATAAAAATATAATGAATGATTACTCCTTTTATGAAAAACTAGATATCGTAGACCAAAAAAAGATTATTAAAGAACTACGCGAAATCAATAAAATTACAAGAATTGAAAAACCATATAGAATATCTCTATTAGAATCAGATATTCCTACTGCGTTCAAAGGCGCTGCTATGAAAAAAATTAATTCCCTTCGTTATATGGAGCCTGGTAGTGGTGAATTTTATAAAATTAAGAATTGGGTGGATACTTTTATGCGTATTCCCTTTGGTAATTATCAAACACTTCCCATTAAAATAGATGATGGAGTAGATAAGTGTCATGAATTTATGGAAACGGCCAAAAACACATTGAATGAAGCAGTGTATGGATTAAATGATGCTAAAATGCAAATTATGCAAATGTTAGGACAATTAGTAACAAATCCTAAATCCATTGGTACAGCTATTGCGATCCATGGGCCACCAGGCACAGGTAAAACTAGTTTGGTAAAAGAAGGTATTAGTAAAATTTTGAATAGACCTTTTGCTTTTATTGCATTGGGTGGTGCAACAGATAGTAGTTTCTTAGAAGGTCATTCTTATACATACGAAGGTAGTACTTGGGGTAAAATAATTCAAATTTTGATTGATAGTAAATGTATGAATCCAGTGATTTATTTTGATGAATTGGATAAAATTAGTGATACACCGAGAGGTGAAGAAATTGCTGGAATTTTGACACATTTAACAGACACAACACAAAATAGTCAATTTCATGATAAATATTTTGCAGAAATCAATTTTGATTTAAGTAAGTGTTTATTTATATTTAGTTATAATGATGAAACCAAAGTAAATTCTATATTGAAGGACCGAATGTATAGAATTGAAACAAAGGGATATAATTTAAAACAAAAAACGGTTATAGGATACGATTATTTATTACCACGTATTCGTGAACAAGTGAAGTTTGATGAATCGCAAATTGTTATCCCTGAACCATCTATTCACTATATTATTGAAACTTATTGTAATAAAGAAGATGGTGTTAGAAATCTAAAACGTTGTCTAGAAATTATACATACAAAATTGAATTTATATCGTTTAATGAAACCTGATTCAAATCTGTTTGAAGAAGATATGGCATTAAAAGTTGAATTCCCATTTACAGTTACAAAAGATATTGTAGATAAATTAATTAAAAAGGATACAAATAATATTTCGACTATTTATAGTATGTACGTGTAAGCGGTATGTAATTTACAAAAAATATTATAAGATACATTACAAAATAGACTTAAACTTATAATAATATAACTTATATAAAACAAATGGATTTTATTTTTTTTTCAAATCTAAAAAAAAAAATAAATATTATTCAAACACAATTATTAGAAATAAAGAGTATATATAATATTCTTTTTTACAACATAATACACTATCCAAATGATATAGAATCAGAATTTATATATAATGAAAATAATATTTGTCATCATACATTTATAGATGATAGTATTGATATTGATTGTGAAAAATCACAAAATATAAGATATTGTTCTATTTGTTATTATACAGTAGCATAAAAATTATTTAATATTCCGAATAAGGAACATTATTTCCACCACGCGTAATCAAATAATCATATTGTCCTACTGTCATACAAGCACAACCCATACTATTTGAGTAAGTATTTGGACAACATTCAGGTTTAAATGGTGTATTTGCAAACATGGATAATTCACCTTCTGGTAATGGAATTGGTTGTTGAGGTCTATTTAAAATATTTTGAACGCCACTAGTTAATGGTTTTCCTGGTGTAATAGTTAAATTAGGTTGACTCCAAGAACTAGTATTTATAGGCTTATCATTATTTAAACTGTAGCGTGAAGATTCGCCATAATTAGTATTTGCACCTACAAATCCTTCCATAAGTCCAGTCATATTACAACAACTACTAAAAGTATTTACTATAATTATTAAATAAATAACTCCAATTAAAATAAGCATTTCAATACTTATTGACATACCTAATATAGAAATATTCATTATACATATTTAATAGATAATAATTTTAGTCAATGGGTTGTCAAAATACTTATATTTACTAAATTTTATTATAAAAAATATAAAAAAAGATAAAAAAAGACAAAAAAGGATAAAAAAGGATAAAAAAGGATAAAAGATAAAAAGATAAATTATATACTAATGTACTGTCCTCTACCTAGAATATAACCAGGACTAGCTCTGTATCCTTCTTTTGTCTGTTTTGCAGCATCTTTTACAATAGCATCTGTTCCTCCAATAAGTCCATTTAACTCAAAACTTTCCATTATTCCACGCATATTACAACAACTACTCGTGGTATTCAACATAATTATTAAAGAAATAACTCCTATCAAAATAAGTATTTCAACACTTATGGAAATGCCAAAAATGGAAAACTTCATTATATATATTCATTATAAAAGATTTTGGTTTTATCTAAATCATTGTTTTTAAACCTTTTGTCACTTTAAATCTAATATTTTAATATAATTAAAATTATTATTTCGTATTATGTCCTTTTCTAATAAATCTTCCTACTTGTTTAGCAGCGTCTTTTACAATAGCATCAGACCCCCCAACAATTCCACCTGATTCAAACCCTTCAATCATTCCATACGTATTGCAACAACCATGTAACGTATTTACAACTAATATTAAGTATATTACTCCTATCAAAATTAGGATTTCAACACTTACAGAAAAACCAAATATAGAAAAATTCATTATATATATAATGATTATAAAAAATTTTATAATCATTATATAATGAATTTTTATTATTTTCTTAAATATAATAAATAATTATACATCATTTGGATAATTCGCACATTCCAATAGGCATTGACTTTTTGTTTTTGTTTTTGATGGTTCTAACGATGGTAATGGTTCCTTTTGATTAGGTATTATTGATGGATTACTATTTGTATCTCTGGAAATATCTAATGAAATAGGCTTCATAACTTCAATATTTGGTGGTTGTATTATTGGATTAGAATTCATAGAATCTGTGGGTAATGAAGTATTTGTTTGTGATGTGTCTGTTGTCTCTGGATTTGTTAACCCCTCTTTGATACCATTCAAATTACAACAACTATACATAGTATTCATAACTATAATTAAATATAATACACCAATAAAAATTAATACTTCAATACCAATATTATATCCAAAAATTGCAAATTTCATATTTATACATAATATAAATATAATATTTATCTATTTATTTTTACTAAATTTTATAAAAACTTAACAAAAACAAATATAAAAATAAATAGTTTATTAATTAAAAATAAAATACTTGTTCTAATATAATGGATGATAAACAGCGATTGCAATTACAAAATATGATTAAGGCAAATGGTACAGAAGATTATACAGAAGCAATAAGAGATTTAAAACATAGTCAAATACTTAAAAATGATATAAATAATTTAATTAAAATTAAAAATAAATATAAGGGAGATAGTGAGACGATTCATATGGAAGGTGTCAATGATTGTAATTTTTTATTTACTTATTACACAGATATTTACAACAAGTTACGTAAAGACGAATTAGATGTTAATATTTTATACAAATTGCTTGAAGTATTAAAAAGAATTGAAGATGGTGAATTGGATCAACATAATGGTTCTTTTATAGTAGGTACTGTTTTAAAAGAATTATATATAGATAGTGCCCTAAAAAAAGCAGATAAACTAAATGCTAACGAATCTAGTAATCAAAATAGTAAACCAACCCAACAAATTAGAGAGATTAATTGGAAACAATTCAAAAAACAATTATAAATAAAAATATAACAAAATATAATAAAATATAATAAATAAAAATATAACAAAATATAATAAAATATAATAAATAAAAATATAACAAAATATAATAAATAAAAATAATCTAAATATATTTACTTATTATGACATAATGAAGTACTTAGTACTTGTAGAGTCACCATCTAAATGTTCAAAAATAGAAAAATATTTAAATAATGATGATTTAAATATTTACGAAGTTATGGCTACTATGGGTCATATTACAGAAGTAAAATCTTTGAAAAATATTGATATTGATAATCATTTTAAGTGTAATTATGATTTAATAGATTCAAAAAAAAAGAATACGAATCTAATTCGCCAAAAAATCAAAACAGTAGATGAAGTTATATTGGCATGTGATAATGATAGAGAAGGTGAAAGTATAAATTATTATATATGTATGATATTTAATCTACCACTCACAACAAAACGTATTATATTCAATGAAATAACAGAAACTGCAATAAAAACGGCTATTCAGAATCCACAATTCATAGATATGAATATTGTTCACGCACAACAAGCTAGACAAATACTAGATCTGCTTGTTGGGTTTAAAGTCTCACCTATGCTTTGGAAATTCATTTCTAGAAATAATGAAAACTCTTTATCTGCTGGTAGATGTCAAACGCCCGCGCTAAAAATAATTTATGATAATCATCGTGATATTCAAAATAATGAAGAAAAGAAAATATATCAGACTACTGGTTATTTCACGAATAATAATATTTGTTTTGAATTAAATAAACAATTTGAAACCAAAGAAGAAATTACGAATTTTTTAAATGGTAGTATCCATTTCTCTCATATATTTAATTGTACAACTCCGAAAAAAGTATATAAAGAACCACCTGAACCATTTTCTACAAGTAGAATACAACAAGTAGCAAGTAATGAACTACATTATTCACCAAAAGAAACAATGGTTTTATGTCAAAAATTATACGAAGCAGGTTATATTACTTATATGAGGACAGATAGTAAAAAATTTAGTAGTGATTTTATAGATTCAGTAAAAGAATATATTTTGAGAACATTCACTACGTGTCATGGATCAGGAGATAAATATATAAATGAAAATATAAATACTCTTGTAATTAGTTTAAAAAATGAAAAATCTAATGAAAAATCTAATGAAAAATCTAATGAAAACCCTAAAAAAAAAGGCAAATGTAAAAAAGATATAACACTTATACAAGAAGCACACGAAGCAATAAGACCTACAAATATTTCTCTCGTTGAACTTCCTGAAACATTTTCAACAAAAGAGAGAAAAATATATAAACTAATTTGGGAAAATACTTTACAAAGTTGTATGTCCCCAGCTATTTTTAATTCTATAACCGCAACTATTACAGGTTATAAAAATACACTATTTCAATATACTAGTGAATTAATTCACTTTTTGGGATGGAAAATAGTATCCAAAAAAAAATCCACAGAAAAATCAATAGAAAATAAAGATTATCATTATTTACAAACTATCCAACAAGGAAAAATATTATCATATAAAAAAATCTGCTCATATGTTGCAGTTAAAAATATGAAACAACATTATACAGAAGCGAGATTGGTTCATTTACTTGAAGAGAAAGGAATTGGTCGTCCTTCTACTTTCTCTATGCTTGTAGATAAGATTCAAGAAAGAGGATATGTTAAAAAAGAAGATATTAAAGGTAAAGAAATAATATGTAATGACTTTGAGTTAACTAATAAAATAGTTGAAATAGAAACAAAGAGAGAATATGGTAATGAAAAAGGTAAATTAGTTATACAACCATTAGGTGTTTTAACGATGGATTTTTTAGAAAAACATTTTATAGATATATTTAATTATGAATACACAAAAAATATGGAAGATATGTTAGATAAAATATCAAAAGGTGAATCGCCGTTGGAAGAAGTATGTAATGAATGTAATCAACAATTAGATAAATTAATAGATAGTTTAAAAGACGAAACGAAAACCCAATTTAAAATAGATGACCAGAATAGTTATATTATTGGTAAATATGGACCTATTATAAAATGTATAGAAACAAATGATGGTAAAGAAATATTATCTTTTAAACCAGTAAAAAAAGATATAGATATCAATAAAATACGAAATGGTGATTATCTATTACAAGATATACTTGATTCAAATTCTACAAAAGAAAAAACAATAAAAGAAATAATATTAGGAAAATATGAAAATCATGATGTTATATTAAGAAAAGGTAAATTTGGATTATACATAACTTGGGGTGAAAACTCAAAAACATTGAAGGAATTAGGAAATAGACCCATGGAAAATATTACATTTGACGAAATACAACAATATTTAGAATCAGGAAGTAATTTTATTCGTGAAATTAACAGTGATTTATCTATACGAAAAGGAAAGAAGGGTGATTATATTTTTTATAAAACATCAAAACTAAAAAAACCTCAATTTTATGATATAAAATCTTTTTATAATGAAACCAAAGAAGACTATAACACTTGTCATTTAACACTTTTAAAGTCATGGATAAAAGAAAAATATAATATATAATTATTATAATAAGGTTTTATTTATTCATATTAACAATTTGTGGTACTACTAAGTTACCAGTAGCGGATACAATTCTTCCTTTTCTTAATATTTGTGGTTGTAAAACAGTAAACTCTAACATAAAAGAAAAAGGAAATGTATTAAAATCTGCTAATCTACCATTATGATATCTTATTTTAATACTCAAACGTCTCATTCGTTCAGCAGGCGGTGAAAAATACTTATATGGATGTTGTTCTTTATCAAAGTATTGAGTAATAGGTGTAGTTGGAATAGGTATTTTTGCAAAAGCGGCATTTACTCTACCATTTGTTTCATTCGTTTCTCTTGTAAATACACTATTATTATATGGTGATGTTTCGTCAATATTATTTAATCCGTCAATTTCCATATAAAGAAATGCTGGACCCATTAAATTAATTTTGTATGGTGAATCAATAAAATATACCTGTGATCCTTTCAATGGAGTTGGAACTAACCAGTATCCATCATCACCATAATTAACGTCGCCGTAATAAAAACGTGGTGAATAATCTATAATACTAATAGAATTGACATCTATTATAGTTAAACCCAAATTGGAAGGTAGACCCCATGTACTTACATCAGGTAAAGCTTGTCCAAATCTTGTAGAAATACATTGTGTGTTAGAATAATTTTGCGATACTGCATATTGCGTACTTGTAGTTAATACAAATCCATCTGTCTTATTTCCATACCATATATTTTGCTTTACTTCATTATAAACAATAACATATCTATCATAATTTACAAATAAATTCAGTAATTCATTATATCTTATTTGATTAGTAAAATACTCTCTGATTCTAATTGTCACTACTTCATTGAATTTATTTGTTAATTCAGTTACAATCTGTTGTGGAGTATAAAATCCTTCTTCAATTATAACAGTATATTCTGTCTCTTGTGTCAAAAACAAACATTCATATATTGCTTCTAATAAAGGATCGCTTATAGAATATTCGCTTGGATTATATGGATTTGTAATTTTGAATGTCATTGTTATATTACCAAAATCTTTTGAGAATGTATTATAATTTGCTGGAAAAGCCCAACTTGACAGTTTTACAGCAACAACATTATTGATATCTTCTGGCATTTCAATTTCAAAAAGACTAGCTTTTGGATATTTTACAATATCTCTATCTTCTGAATGTATGGATACATATTTAGTATAACTCATATATTCTTGTGCATTTGCTTGTATAGGGTGATTCATATTCAAATTATAATTTTTAGTAATATAATCTGTATTAAAATTCATTTATTATTAATCTATACTATTTTTTTATATATTAATTAATGAATAATATAAATTATTTTATACAAATATAAATACAAATATAAATACAAATATAAATACAAATATAAATATATACATATATAAATATGAGTAATCCTCAAAGAGTTGGTATTAATACAAATGTAAAACAATTTAATACTAGTTCCATTAATTCTGCATTATGGTTATTTACTAAGTCTAATAATACTATAACACCAGGTAATAAATTGGCTAATGTACTTATACAAGGTAATTTAACCGTAACTGGTACATTAAATACACCATCAGATTTAACAGTAAAAGAAAATATAAAAATAATATCAGAAGAAGAATCTGATAAAGTTTTAGAATTACAAAAAATTAAATTTAATTATGTATATGATAATACAAAAAAACAACATTATGGTTTAATTGCACAAGAAGTAGAAATTTTTTTTCCTGAGTTAGTGAGTGGAATTAACTACGTAAATAATGAAAATGATACTAATGATACTAATGAAAATGATACTAATGATACTAATGAAAATGATACTAATGATACTAATGAAAATGATACTAATGATACTAATGAAAATGATACTAATGATAATGAAAAAATGAAAACGGTAAATTATTTAGAACTTATTCCTATTATGTTATCTAAAATGAGTAAAATGCAAGAAGAAATAAATTATTTAAAATTACTTCAAATTAAACAAAATGAAATAGAAAATAAAATAAAAGAATCAAATTTTTTTTCTATTATCAGAAAGATGACAACCTTAGAATATAAAACAAATAATTTAAATAATGAAATATTAGAATTAAAACGGAATAAAAAATAATAAACAAAAAATTACTTTACATATAATATTATATATTATATATATTAATACATATTATGATAAATTTATATTCAATCATCTATGTTTTGTTTATGATTATAAGTATTATATCACTTTTTATTAGCATATTCTTATCAAAATCAGCATCATTAAATTGTCAATTAACAGGATATTTAATATTAGTATTAGCACTAATGATGTTATTAGTAATTATATTTAAAAACTTACTTGTAGTAAATACGTCTTTTTTTAGAATAATGCTTTATTCATTACCTTTTATTTTTATGCTTGGGATTATTTGTTTTATTTTGTATACTATTCTTTTTTTTAAATCTATTATAATAAAAGGTCATCTATCGTCAAGCTATTATACTTATAACATAATAACAATATTACTAATGATTATGCAAACAATTTATATTTTATATGCATATTTAACAAATTATCAATTTAAAACCAATGGAACAATGCCAAAAATAATGACTAGTTTATTCTATCTATTTATAACATTTGTAACTATAACCAGTATAAATATGTATATTCCATTAAAATATTTTACTACTGATGGTTAATCTTTATTGTGATGCACAATTAATAAATTTAAATGTTAAACCATAAGCATTATCGGTTTCCCAAATTCCTGAAATTTTTAAAATCAATAATATATTTGTATTATCATCTGGCTCGCCAAATATTTTTATATTTCCACTTTTTATTTGTTCATATAATTTAAATTTTGGCGTTTTATTAAGAATTTCGTGTTTTTTTAAAGTTTGTTGTTCAATTTTTTGTATTTGATAAATTAGATCGAAGTTTGTGTAAACGTTAAAACTATATTTATGCTTATTAAAATACTTATCACAAGATATTTCAGAAAATGATAATAGTAAATATATGCCATTAAAAACAACATTATGTGTAGAATAGATAATTCTTATAAAATGTCCATTTTCAATAATATTATTTTTTATAGGTTCACATAAATATATACATTTATCATCATATTGATTTATTTGTTTTACAATATTCATATTATATTTTATATTTTATTTTAAAAAAATGTTTCTAAGTTATGTAATATAGAAAATAATATGATAAATCGCGCTATTGAGTTAATAAGTTAATAATATAAATAAAAAATACTTATTAGTAATAAGAATGAAATATTTTGAAACACATTTTGATGAATATATAATTGAAAGTTTAAATCATAATTTACATCCAAAATTAGAAATTTTATTTGATAAATTTCCCAAAAAAATAAATCAGCTTTCTAATTTGATATTTTATGGTCCTAGTGGTGTCGGAAAATACACACAAATGTTAAAATCAATTAGAAAATATAGTAATAGTGGCTTGAAATATGAAAAAAAAATTAGTATTTTATATAATAAACAACAACATTTTTTTAAAATAAGTGATATACACTATGAAATTGATATGTCATTACTAGGTTGTAATTCAAAGTTACTTTGGCACGATATTTATCAACAGATTATTGATATTTTATCTACGAAACCTGATAAAGTAGGAATTATTATATGTAAAAATTTTCATGATATTCAAAATGAGTTATTAGAAAACTTTTATAGTTATATGCAACAAAATTTGGGTCTTTCTGTTGATATCAAATTTATTATCATTACTAATGAAATTAGTTTTATTCCAGATAATATTATTAACTGCTGTGAAGTTATAAACGTACAAAGACCTTCAAAGACAAACTATATAAATTGCTTTAATAATAAAAAAATCAAAGGATTAAAAATAGAAATGATAGATAATAATAAATTATTAAAACAGAATGAAGTTCAAATTGTACAATTTCATAAAATAATAGTAGATAAAATAGTAAAAAATATATTAAACTTTGAAGATATTAATTTTTTAAAGCTAAGAGATATGTTATATGATATTTTTATTTATAACTTAGATATAACAATATGTATATGGTATATTATCTCATCCCTTGTAAAACAAAAAAATATTAAAAATGAGCAAATGACAGATATTATGATTCATACTTATCGTTTTTTTCAATATTATAATAATAATTATCGACCAATATTTCATTTAGAAAATTATTTGTTTTATTTAATTTCAAAAATACATTCAATCTAGTAAAACAACTATTCTATTTATTATTCCATTGAAATGAACCTTTATAACCAGTACGATTTGTTGTATTATAATAACTTTTGAAATACTTACTTATAGGAACAACCACTGTGTTATTCGCTTGTGAAACGAATCCAAAATTACTATATCTATTAGGTATACCTCTTCTGTAAAAAATAGCACTTGTGCGAATGGTCATTATATATAATATTTATATTTTATATTTTACAGAAGAATTATATATTAGATAATTATATACTAGATAATTATATAGGATAAAATTTCACTTAAAGTTTATAAATATTACTCTACAATGAATTTAAAAGAAGCATTTGAAATTATGGAGCTAAATCATTCTAATATTTGTTATAGTGAAATAACTATTGATTTATTGAAAAAACAATACAGAAAATTGGCTTTATTAAATCATCCAGATAAATGTGGAGACACAGAAGAATCTACGAAAAAATTTCAAAAAATCCAAGAAGCTTATCAATATTTACAAAAAGAACTGAAACAGTATGAACCATTTATTCCAAATAATTTTACAGAAACACAGCATAATGAATCCGAATCTGAGTCTTCTCTCTACATGGATATTTTAAAAGTCTTTATGAAAACAATCTTAGAGAGAAACTATAATGATATTGTTTTAAATATAGTTAGTGAAATTGTGTATGGATGTAAAAAAGTATCTTTACAATTGTTTGATAATATAGATAAAGAAACATGTACATATATTTATAACTTTCTCTCTAATCATCGTTATATTCTTCATTTGTCACAAGAATTATTAGAAACTATTCGTGAAATGGTTTTGAATAAATATGATAATGCATTAGTATATAAATTAAATCCTAGCATAGATGATCTCATGGATAATAATATATATAAATTATATGTTAATGATAATCTTTATATAGTACCTTTATGGTATAATGAAGTATATTTTGAGACTTCTGATAACGAAATAATAGTAATATGTGAACCTGAATTAAAAGAAAATATAAAAATAGATGATGATAATAATATTCAAGTTGATAGTCATATTTCAATTCAACATGTTTTAAATAAAATAGTTGAAAATGAAAGTATAGAAATACATGTAGGCAAAAAAAAATTTTTTATTCCTATTTCAGAATTATATATGAAGAGAGAACAATATTATAGAATAAAAAACAAAGGTATTTCACAAATTAAAAATGATATATATGATATTTCAGAACGAGCTGATATTATTGTAAAAATAATAATTGATACATAACAAAATAATTCATAATAAAAAAAGTATTTGAACTATTTTATTAAATAATTAAAAATTGTGTAATTATTTAATATGATTCTACGCTACAATTCTATTCTAAAAATTTATTCCGTTTTATCTACATGATTTCAAATTATTTATGATTCAACTGCCTTCTTCTTTGTAATAATTCGCTTCTTCTTAGTTGCTTCTTCTGCCACTTCTTGTACTAAAACTGGTTGGGGTACAACTACTGGAACTTGTATTGATACTGCTACTTGTAAGGATTCGTCATCTTCTACATCACTATCTTCAACTGTTGCAGATACCGCACCATCAGGGTCTACAAAATCATCAGTAAGTGGCATTGTTTTTAATTTTTCTCTATCAGTTGCCTTTGGTTTTAGTAAACAAAGACCTTCCATAGAAGAGCGTGACTTCTGAACAATTGCTTGTTTTAAATTCCACGTAATAGATACCTTACCATTTACAAACCATAAACCACCACACTGAATCAAACAAATAACATGCGCCTTTGACTTTAAAAATTCTAATGGATTCAAATGTGTATTTGTCTTTCCATTTACATAAAGTGGTTCCCCATCTTCATCATAAATTTCCGACTTCCATACACCACTCCAACAAGGTAACTTGATTGTCATAGTAGGTGCTTTACTTAGATCAGGCTCTTGTGTACCCTTAATCTTTGGGTGTCTTAATAATATATTAAATTTCTCATCCATTACTTCTGCACTTGTAATAGTTTTACCAAACCAATCCTTTGAATAAACCATTGCATCAGCCTTTACCTTTGCTTCCAATTTACGAACATTTTGTAAAAAGGCTTCACCATCAGGATTAGGATAATCAGAGCCAGGAAACTGTAAACTCATAGTCCATTTACCTAATGCATTACCTTGTTGATCCTTACTTTCCTGAGCACCCCATGTAAGTAACAATGGAGTAGAAATAGTAAGTGATTCTTTACTATATTTATTATATAAATTCACTACTTTACCCCCCGAGGAGTGTGCCTTGGGAGCAGAGTATGAAAATACGTCAGTATTAATATTAGTTCCGTCAATGATTGTGTCAGCCATGTTATACTAGTATGAGTTATATACACCTGTTATCTTTAAATCAATTTTTTTTTAATATATAAATCAGCTTACTGGTTATGATGTATTGTACCATAATGTATAATATTATTTACGATTTATATGTATATTTATCATTTATACATATAAATAATGTAAAAGAATTTATTATAAGTATTTTTATATTTATATTTACAGAAATTATCATTTTTCAATACATAATGCAATGCATTTTTACACACCGAACTATAAAATAAAAAAATAAAAATTAAATCATACAAAAGGACTCAAAAAGAAATTATATATATATAATATAAAAGGTATGACAGCCAAAAAATACATTTTAAATACAATTATGACAGAGGACTTTAATAAAATGTATACTTCACGCATTGAAAAAATGATTCCATTAGTAAGTAAACAAGAAAAAATGAAAGATGAAGATATTATTATTCCATCTGTAAATGATTATAAAACAATTACACAATTTAACTATAATGTTCAACAGTTGAAAATAATTGCTAAAAAATATAAACTAAAAATTACAGGTAATAAAAATCAACTTTTTTCGAGAATATTTACATTTCTATATTTATCGTATTATGTAACAAAAATACAAAAAAGATATAGAGGACAATTACAGCGAATATATAATTCTTTACATGGCCCTGCATGGTTTGAACGTGAATTATGTACAAATAGTTGTGACTTTGTAACTATGGAACCAATAAAAGAAATACCATTTTACCAGTTTATTAGTTTTAAAGATATGGATAATTTTATATATGGTTTTGATATAGCTTCTTTATATAATTTATATTTAAAAAGTAATGATTTAGTTGCTAATAAAAAAAAAATAACTATCATGAATCCTTATAACCGTGCAAATTTTCCTGAATATGTAATACATAATATTAAAAAAATTATGAAGTTAAGTAAAATTTTGAATAAAAGGGTTAATCTGATTATTGAAGATGAACCACTTGTGTTTTCGGAAACAAAAACAATTGAATTACGATGTTTAACCCTTTTTCAAAATATTGGACATTACAGCGAACCTTCTTGGTTTCTCTCTTTAAATAGAAATAAATTAACGAAATTTATAAGAGAATTAGCAGATATTTGGAATTATCGTGCTCAATTATCTATGGAAACAAAATGTAATATTTATCCTCCTTATGGTGACCCATTTGTAAATACACAATTCATACAATTAGAGGAAAATACTATCCAACTTCAAATAAAAATCTTGACAATATTAGAAAAAATAACAAACAGCGGAATAGATGCTGATAGTAAATCATTAGGAGGTTATTTTGTATTATCTGCCTTAACATTAGTTAGTGAATCTGCCGCATTAGCATTACCATGGCTTTATCAATCGGTTTGTTAGTTTATTATTGTTTATATGTAATTAGTAAAAATACAAAAAATAAAAATAAAATAAAAAAAAATAGCAATTAATTTAGGAAAAATAGAATAAATAAATTTGTATTATATCATAATATCGTAACAATATATATTTGCGTTAAATAGCTTAAAAAGTATTTATTTAGATATAGTATAATAAGATGGCTAGAAGTAAGACTACTACTAAATCTGTGAGTGACTCTGTTGTTTCCGTTCCTGTTGTTTCCGTCCCTGTTGTTTCCGCTCCTGTTGTTACTGAATCTTCAAAGAAGGTCTCTAAGGCAAAGACTCCTGTTAAGCCAGTTGTATCTGTTGCACCTGTTGTCCCTCTTATTGAGGTATCCAAGGAGCCTGTTGTTGAAAATGTTTGTGAGACGGATACTGCTGTCGCTGAACTTTCAAATGATTTTGTTGCCAAGTTGCAACTACTTAATAGTATGATTTCATCATTGAAGTCTGATTACCGTGCACTTGAAAAGAAGATGTTGCGTGACCTTAAAACTGCACAGAAACAGTCGTCCAAGCGTAAGAAGCGTTCTGGAACACGTGCACCCTCTGGTTTTGTAAAGCCTACTCTAATATCTGATGAGCTTGCCAAGTTCCTTGATAAGCCATCTGGTTCTGAGATGGCAAGAACTGAGGTTACGAGAGATATTAATAAATATATCCGTTCGAATAATCTTCAAGATACATCTAATGGAAGAAAAATTAATCCTGATGTAAAGCTTTCTACCCTATTGAAGCTTAAAAAGGAGGATGAGCTTACTTATTTCAATCTCCAAAGATATATGTCACCTCACTTTGCCAAGGCCTCCAAACCTATTGAGGTTGCATCAACTTAATTATAAAAAGTAAAAATTATAAAAATTAAAAATTAAAAAAATTATAAAAAGTAAAAATTATAAAAAGTAAAAATTAAAAAAATTATAAAAACTAAAAATTATATAGTACAAAAGTACTAAATAATTTATTTAAGGGCACATGTTTCAAAGTATTCTATGCTATCACACCCCGAATCATATATTATCATTTCATTTACTAGTTCAAATTTTTTAATATGTGGTTGATAATATAAGACAGTATCAATAGTGATTTTTTCTTTCTCTTTTGACAATTGATAGATATTATTTAAAATATAACGGACTGCAAAAGCAGCATCAATCTTTTGGGTTTTTAGTATATCTAATAAACTAATAGCATATATATTTTTTTTCAGTGTTTCTCTATCATATTTTTCATTATACAAATCCAGCATTTTTTATTATATGTATTTAGATTTTTAAATAAATAAAATATACATATAATTATTTTTCAGGAAAGATAAATCCATCCTTTTTCAAAATACATTTTATATCATCCATCATTATTTGGCCATTTCCTAGTTTTAGTTTTTCAAATACTTTCCATTCATCTAGATGTTCATTTGATTCCATATTAAACATGCTATTTATCTTTATCAATAGTTCATAATCTTTAATATAATTGGTAGTTTTCATCAACCATTCATAAAAACTATACTCTAACTTTTTTTTTTTATATTTTTTAAACAATTTTAGTGTATTATTCAATGATACGTTGATTTCATTATCAATATTATAATCTGTTCCAGATAAAACACATATTTCTGTCAATTCTTTTTGACTAATTCTTAAATTTTCTAGGATTTCTTTTTGTTGATATAATACTATTGTATGATTTAATAGACTTAAATACCTAATTACACGTGTACACCCATAGACAAACATATCCATATCTTCACTTAAACACGCCCATACCTTTCCTTTTATTGTTAAAAATGCACATAATTCATCTGCTTCACCAGGTGCATCGTAATAAGCACAACCAAATGCATTTATTATTTTTTTTACATTTTCAAAATCAGTCTTGTGTATGTAAATAAATTTTTTCTTTAATAAATCCATATTACTGTATATTTCTTGTTTTTCACAATCATCCATAGATTCATTTATTTCTAATTTTTGTTTCAAAGCTTGATATTCCTTTTTGGCACCTATTTTATCTTCCCTACGTTTTTGTAGTAGTTCCTTTTTTTCAGCTGGTATTTTTCCATCAAATATAAATATAGGTGTTATATTATAATACCTAAATATAGATAAGATAAGATACATATTCTCAATTAACCCACCATCTGATACAAATTTAAATAAATAAATACTTATATCAATAACTATTTTTTTCCCCGATAATTCAGATAAGTGAATTATTTTGATAGAATCTTTACATTCTGTTCTTAAAAACCTATTTAAATTTTTTATTCCCATATATTTTTGAATGTCGTCTTTTGTTTATCTATTTATAACCATTCAAACAATCAATTTTATTTTTTATTATTTAGGAGTATGCATAGTGTGTTAGGAAATATTTCATATATTATCTTATTTAATTACTATTACACCGACCAAAAAAAAATGAGACAACACAGTTATAATTTAAGTTGTATAACTATATAAAAACATTTTTTTATAACTCACTATGCTTTTAAGAACGGTTAAATTAATACAAAAAAATCATATTATATTTAATCATAATGGTAATGAATATTATCAAACAATTGATAATGACAATAAAATAAATATATTTAACCAAAATTTAATGAACGTATTTTTAGAACAATTTGAAGAAACTATCGGTAAAGTAACGTATCACGATATTACACAAATTTCAGTATTAGAAAATCATTGTAAAGAAATTAAAAATTTGCCTAATAAGTTGAAAAACTTAAACGTTATGTCTTCTATATGTAAAAAAATAGAATTAAGTAAGGAAGTTTCCGAAAATATTGAGAGAATCACAATTGATAAATCAAACATTACAGTATTCCCAAATATAAGTAATTGTCATAATTTAAAAATATGCAAAATTAATCATTCAGCTATTACAGAATTTTATATAAATTATGAATTACCCAATTCGCTTATTGAGTTAAATTTACAAACTAATTTAATAACAAATACGAACTTTTCTTACGATAAATTATTGAATAAAATTCAAACTGTAAAAATTAATTTATCGGATAATCATTTAAATTACGACGAATTTCCTGAAAAGTTAAGACTTAAATGTAATTTGCTTAGACAAAATACATATGTTCATAACAAAATTAATTTTGCGAATGTTGGAACTGAAAATATAAGAGCGTTTATTCATCAGGCTAATAGACCCGTAATCGTTCTTGAACACGATACACGAATAAACCCTTTATTAGGACCTCAAAACGTTCATTTGTCATCGGTAAATAAGTCTATTTTAAATTCAGTAAATGCTATGAAAAATTATGCACAGGAAAATGAGATTTTCATAGAAAAAATACCAAAAATTAATATTACTGGTAGTTCAAGTAGTTCAATTAGTTATGTTTATGGTTTTTTTAATTCATTTTTAACAAAATACAATACAAATAGTAATATAAATAGTAATATAAATGATGTAAATAGTAATAATGATAGTGATACAAGTAATACAAGTAATACAAGTTTGTCAATTTTAGAAAACTATTGTAATAGAGATGGTAGGTTTTTAACATACTTAAACGAAAATTTAAATCTGGTGACTGTTTGCACCATAACAGATATGACGTATAAAGCTACATTTGAATTAATATGGTCTATTTTGTATTTTAAATATAAACAAAAAATAATCAATTTAGACGATGTGTTTGAACGGATAACGACAGAAATCGGCGATTCTGTGCTACTTTGTTTCACAGGTAAATATAATAGACTGATTAATTCTATGGTAGGAATCATCGAAGGTGTTCAAGTCGGTTTTAGCAACAATGAACAATTACAACTCGAATTTGGTAAAATCATGGAAAAATTCAATAGTAAAGAATATACCTTTGAAGATACATATTGTCAAGCAAAAAGTATTTTGGAATTTGTTGAAGATGGAGGTAAAGAGTCATGGTTAGTGGCTATTCATGATTTAAGACCAGATGACACTATTATTGAATATAAAAATAAGCAATATTTCAAAACGTGGGACGATGATATACTTGATCTTTCTGCGAAAGAATTAGTGGGTTATTGTATGGAAGACAAAATAGTATTTTTAGACGAATTACAAAAAATTATATTGTCTCATTTTTCTTTTTGATCGGTGTAATTTATTGTTATCCCATTTCACATAGACTCATACGTAAATTTGTCTTTATAAAATGATAAAGATTTTTTTCATTGTTTACATTATTTATAATTTTACTTTTTATAAATTCAAATAATTTTTCTGTTCTTTCTATATTCTCTAACATAGACATTGTTTTATAATTTTTTTCAATAAATTTACAATAATTATCTATATTTATAAGACTTTTTCTGAATTGTAACAAAGTATTATTATTACTCTTACACCAGTATAAAAATCCCTGGTAATTATTCATTAATATTGTCTTAATAACATAATAAGATAATACGTTAGTCTTCTCTTTATATAATGTTTCTCTCAAAACCTTACTAGAAGAAGTTTTTTTATATAGGTCTTTATATTTTAATCCCATAAAATGTATTATTTTTACCAATTGTAAGAAACTATGACTGCGTTCAAGATGAATAAATAAATCAGCATTTTTAATAAAGTTTTCTATATCATTCTTGTTTTTTAAATGTAAAAAACTACAAAATAATGCATTCATTATTTCCGCCCAGAATTCTGCATAAGATTCATATAAATTAACTTCTGAATTTACAGGAAAAATACTTAGAATCTTTTTTGTACAAGTATCTGTATTCATATCAGAAAAATCTAGACCAAACGTATGAAAGGTTTCATGCATAAAAACTTTAAACCACTCTTCTTTTCTATAAATAACAATTTCTGCATCTTGTTGACATGTTCTAGTAAATGCTGTATTTATATGAATCTCATCTAATATAGAAATATCCGATTCAGGAGTTTTCTTTTCTAATGATGTAAAGTAAAAATATGTGGTAAGTGATTTAGCACAAAACTTAGAAGCATATTCGTTCAAAATAAATAACCACATGATAATAGAATCCACATATTTATTAAAAGTTTTTATTTTATTCTCAATATTCACTTCTTCCAATATAAAAATCAGTTTAATATTTTTGTTAAAGAGAGAAAATGTATAAGATAATTCTGAAAAAGACATGTTATCAATATGTTTTCGTATATCAAGTGGAAAACTATTACTATTAAATTGTTTAGGTTTTATAATTTGAGAAGCAGTTTGTATATTTTTTATTTGAATATTATAAAAATATTCATTTGTATTTTTTACATACAAAAGATATTCATAAGCTTTTGAAATATCATTAAATAACTCAGATAAAATAGCTTCTGTTTTTTTGCTCGGCTCCATTGAATCAAGATAATTTGTATCATTTATAAATTTCATTAATACTTTGCTGTTTCGGGAAAGTTTCATTATATTATTATGTTAATATATTATGTATTTATATATTTATAAGGTAAAACAAAATAAAAATAATATGTTTTATAATATACAATGGTTAATAAATTAGAGATCCAAACATACGAAGAAGAATTACTGCAACTAGTTGAACTTAATGGAGAACGTGTAAATACAGATGAAAAAGAAACCAAATTAGAAGACATGAAAATGAATGAATTAGAATTTGTTTTTGAAGATAGGGTCGTAGAATTACCTACGAATTCCGATGATAGAATAGAAGAAATAAAAACTAAATTTATACCTTTCATTGATATTTTACAATATGCAATTTCACCATATGATATACAAAAATATAAGATTATATTATCTCAGTCAAATATTGATTTGTTACTTATTATTATAAAGAAATATCCTGAATTCTTTTCTGATTTTGAATCAACAATGATGAATATAATCAAAGACGATAAAATAGATTCAAATGATATACCTGATATTATTTTATTACTTCATAAATTATACGAAATTACTTTTACATTACCTCAAATTAAGTGGAATGTTATTACATTTTCTGAAATGTCTGGGTCATTTATTAAGCTAATGATTCATGTTTTAGTTCAAGATAAAAAAATTTCAATAAGTAATGAAAAGAATTTACTAGAACAAGTAGATAAATTATTAGATGTATGTGTTACATCGTTTAGATTAGCAAGACAATTAAAACGTTCGTCATTTATTAAAAATTGTTTTGAACGTAATAACTAATTACACTCTTCCAAAAAAAACTGATAAAACATTATTCACATTTTATTCTAGTAAATTCTTTTCAAATATACCTTTTGTAAACCAATGAATAATTAATTGCTCATTAGAAAAATTACTTAATTGACTATCAAAACTTTTATATAACTCAAAATCAAAATCTTCATTAGATTTATTAAAATAATTTAAAATTTCCGAACGATTATAATTAATTCCAGTTTTTATTCCATTAACAAAATAATCTTCTAAGTATTGTTCCGAAGTATTTTTATTTAAATCCGCGTGATACATTTTATAAGTATCAATATAAAAATCTATTGGTAAAATTTTACTTATATCATCACCTTGCATATATTTTGATTCATCATAATTCATATTATAATGTCCTTGTCCTTGAATGCCACTTGAAAATGCTTCAAAAATACCATCTTTTTTTCTTAAAATCCATTCTTCTGGTGCAGTATAATAATCTTCAATATGTGTTGGAAGGCATGCTACATGTTCAGACCTTGCCCACCAAAAATTTCCAGAATAAAAAACATTCCTAAATATATTTATACCATACGTATTATGTGTATTTAAAACGTCTAATGCATATCTCCATTTTTGAATGTTCCAATACAGCATTAATTTTATCCAATCTATAACAAAACTTTCTTTTGGCGTTCCAAAATGTCTTAAACCTTTTGTATGTAAATACCAATATACTGTTTCTTTACCATCTGAATCACATGAATTTCTCATATGAAGTAATGTTAGTCTTTCATAAAAATGTGGAGTAGCTACAAATATTATTTTTATTTTACTATCATGTAATCTATAATCATCTATATTTCCATTATTATTTAAAATTCCTAATCTAATTTCATTTGTATTATCATATAATCCATAATTTTTAACACAATTAAATAACATATCAAAAGAGCGTTTCCAATCACCAATTTGGCAAATATGAAAATATCCAATTATTTTTTTCATTATTATATTTTAAATTATTTTTTTTCCTAACAAATCAATATATTGGCTATAACATATTAATTTAGAATATTATAAAAAATTGTTATATTATTATATTTTTATATTTTTATATATAATAATGGGAAAAAAAGGTACAATGTCGTTAACGCGTCCTGGTAGACAAAATTATACTACAAAAAAAGGAGATAAAGTATTTCATCAAAAAGGTCATTATGTAAAAAAATCATATAAACCTTTTTCATATAAAAAAGGAAGCAAATCAAAAACAAATAAAGGATTTTTAGATTTTATATTTAGAAAAAATACAAAAACAAGAAAAATGCGATAAAATACTATAAAATATTATTCATGTTTCAATTTATCACGAATAATCATTAAATCATCAAACACGATAGGTGGCTTTCCACGACTAAAATGTGTTAATTTTGCGTTACCTGTTGCCAATAATATTTTTTTTAATTTATTTTCCTTTGTTTTATCATCTATAATCTGTGAAAATTTAGCGTATTGTGCATCATACATATCTTGTTTACTTCTTTTTCCAAAGAAATCTGGGTCTATTTGAACTTGAACGGGTCTTAATAATTGCCCCTTGTATTTACCCGATTTTCCACCTGCGGCTTTGGCCATCAAAGGATCTTTGGATAAATCCGTTCCAGAATCTAATGAAAAACTTAAATAAAACTCGGGATGATTTTTTTTGAATTTTGATGCCTGATAATAATGTTCTACACTTGCCCATTTATGATTATCTAATGTAAAAGGCTTTTCATCTACCCAAAAATTAGATAACTTTTTACGCCAATCTTTCATAGATGCCAATTCTTTGAAATCTATTAATCTATTATTAGGAATTTGTTCTCCTGCACCTTTTCCTGGTAATTTATCAGTAGATTTTGAATAGAATTGGAAAATGATGTTATCATCATATAATCCTTTTAATTTTGCTTCATTTAAATCTTCATAATCTACTTCTTCTACACTAGGGGTAGAGTTACTTGATGACTTATTTATTTTTTTTTTGAACTTTTCAAAATCTGGAATAATAGCAAAAGGTCCAGCATTTTTTTCTATACATTTATCTACAACCATTTTTTTTATATCATATGGTATTTCTGTAAATTTAAATATCATTTTATTTTTATAACTTATAGTTTTATAATGGGAACCAGTATAATCTACTAGTATATAAAATTCAGGTGTGAATATACCCTTATTTTGGATAAATGGATCTGTTTCACCACATTGTAAGATATTTATATCACCATTTTTGTATGATTCACTTGATAAAATGATAAATTTAATATTTAATATTTTCTCTATTGTAGATATTGTCCATAAATCAGCCCAAAAATCACAGGTTCTTACTTTTTTCTTTAATTGCTCTAATGTATGAATATCCTTCATAAATTTAAAATCTTTTAATAAAGTGGCAGATACTTTTTTCTCTTCAACTAGTTTATCATGTTCTGATTGTATTTGTTTTGCATTTTCTAGGATTTTTTTTTCATCATTACTATCTATGGAATTCGCAAATTTTTCTTTTAGTAATACATGTTCCGCAGCCAATTCTTTAATTTTTTTGGTATCTGATAATATACTTGTTTGATACATATCATATTGGTCTTTATATGTTTGAAATACTTTATCATCTACTTCTTCTGATACCTTTTTTCGCAATTTATCAACAGATGTTTGTTGTGCTATACTAGAAAAAGAATCTCTAATAGTAGAAAATAAACAATCTCCGCCACCTTCATTATCAATTAGATTATAATTCGCATTTTGCATAAATTTTTGTACCCAATTATCTGAGGTTGTTTCATGATATTTTTCTTTGTAATCTTTTGCACGTTTTTCATTTTCTTCTTTTAATTCTTTTGGAACAGATACACCTGCTGTTATTATAAATATATCTTTTCTAATTTCAGGTATTTCGTAAGATACTGTTTTATCATTATCTCCTTTTCCTTCATTTTCTTCTTCATATTCGTCATTATTTTTATTGAAGAGAGACGTATCGGGAATCATTCTCTCTTTCAATAATAAATCTTTCGTAACAAAAGTATACATTAATGGTTTTATTTTTGTTTTTTCAATATTCAAATCACCATTGGCGTCTGTATAATTATCACTTTCTGTCGCCAAAATTTCATATACACCTATTTGCATGATACATTCATTTGATTTAATTAAATAAATAGGATAGTATAATATATCATCTTCTTCAAATGTATTTTTTACATGTCCTATGGCGATAATTATATCTATATCATGTGCTAATATTTGATACATATCTGCTTCAAAATCTGAATCACCTATGTCTAATGTTTTGATTTCAGGATAACTTATATTACTATTTATTTTTGATAAAACCATTCTATTTATTATAATAATTTATATTTTTAATATAATATTTTTATTATAATATTTTTATTATAATAAATTGTTTATTTGTTTAGTATTTTTCATTTACAACTTTTAACATTTCAAAAATTGTTATTTTAATTATCTAAGATATATAAAGCGTCTCCCCATCCATGTTGTGTAATATTAGTCAACACTCTTTTAAAATTATATTGTGATAAAAAATCATCAATTTCAGTAATGAGACCACAATTTTTGTATAATTCTTTTTCATTAACTTCAAGATAAAGTGCTTTTGCATATTTGATGGACTCAGTAGCACCTTTTAAAGCCATAAGTTCTGCACCTTGAATATCAAAATTCCAAAAATTATATTTAGATGCGTCAATATTATTTCTTTCAAAAAAAGTATCAACTTTAATACTTTTTTGATATATTTTATCTACATATACAACTGATGGGTGTTCGTGTGAATGAGTACCAAATTCTAATACACTCGATGATTGTCCATTATTTGAAACATTAAATACAATTTCTTCGTCGTCTTTATCGGTTATTACAGCATTATACACATTTGGTATACCTCTATTTATTGCTTCGCATACTTTTGAAGGAATTGCATCAATCCATACAACATCTTCATTTTTTAATCCTAATTCATGGTAAAATTGTATTTCCTCGCATTCATGAGCACCTATATGTAATGCGCCATTAATATTTATGTTTTTTGATAATAAAACTTGATTAATTTCTGAAAAAGTAATTAGCATTATATATTTTTTTATAGATTAAAAATATATTATTTAAACTAAATTTGAAGAAAATATTATATTTCAATTAAATCCTTACACATCTCACGGTTTCTTAGCTTGGAATTTTATAAACGTTTATAATTTTATTGATGATAAGATAATAACAATAGAAAATGAATATCCTAAAACTGGCAATGAAAACAAATTCATTCGTTTCAAACCGTTCAATAACATATAATAAAATTTTTTATATATCACATTACACAGAGTAAAAAGAAAAATGTGACAACACAGTTATCATTTATATATTTTCTTTACGAAGTTTGAAACTATGTTTCAAGTAATTTGTTAAATGTTCCTTTATTTTCTTTTCTAAAATATTTGAAATTACATTATAAATATCTTCATAATCTTCATAAGTATTTAGACTTTCCTTTTTATATAATTTTTTAACTGACTAAAAAACTCATGATACTTATTTTAGTCCTTTTCTCATGTATTTATAATCCCCATTCCACGCCATACAGTAATTAAACACCATCGTGTTTCATAATTTTCCATACTTATTTCTTCCTGATAACCAAAAACACGGGAACTTACAGAGGTTATGTATCTATGATCTAATATTTTAAGCCCATTACGCATATTAGTAATACAATTTTTAATTGTATTTGAAATGTATTGAATACTATCCGTTTTTTCATGAAATTTATTTTCAATAAAAAAATCACTTATTTTTGCATCTATATCATCATTATCATATATATTCAATTCAAAATCAAACATATGATTATGAGAATAATCATACTCATCCATAGGCATAATATTTATATTATCTTATATTTATATTATTTATATTTATATTATTAACCAGATAAATAAATTTGCTCTATTAATTGCTTTTCCTCTAACTCATTTAGCTCATTTAGATCATACAAATCTAAATATTCATTACAAATAAATGTTTCATCAATATCTGGTACATCCAATTGAATTAAGTCTGGTAATTCTAAAACAGCGAAAACGGCAGAACAAGTAGATATAATTTTTAATTGTTCATTAGATTGCGTATTTTTCGTTTCTACTTCTACAACCATATATTCTATAATTATTTTGTTTATGGGTTGTAAATGATGTTGCTCAATATTTGTGGTAATTTTAAAAGAAGAGTCTTCAATAGTCATTTTAGCGTTGTTAAATGCTAATTTTTTTGCGTAATCTAAATTATTAGTTACCATTTTTATTTCAAAATCTTGCTCTTTACGACAATTATTATATTCTACTATTAGGTACATTTTTAAAGAAAAATAAACCAAAAACTTTAAATCATTTTTTACACCTTTTATCATTTAACACATTAATTTAATTACATTTTCCGCAATACCTCCAACCACTACTTGTAATATGTAGATCGGGTTTTGATATCCAATCGTCAAATTTCATGTATTTAATGGTTCCTTCGGTTGTTGAAAAATATAATTTATCTATTGTTATGTAACTATTTGTAGTTAATTCTTGACTACAATGGTAACAAGGCGCACTTTGACATAAATTTCCTAGTTTATTTACCCGTAAAACAAGTAAGTCAAGTTTATTTCGTTGTTTTATTTTTTTATGACGAATCATAATATTAAGCTTTCTTAACGCATCAATTTCTGCATGTGTTTTTATTCTAGAATTTGAACAAGGCGACCTATCCGAGTTTTGACCAATAGTAATCTTTCCCTTCATAACACATATTTAAATTACTTTCCCTTAAATTTGGAATAAATGCTGCAATATGCGAATATTTATCATTACTTTTACATAACATTCTTTTATTCATTAGATCTTGAATGAGAGGATGTTCTTTGGTATATTTACTAGTTTTTTCGTTCATTTCGTTATTCTATTATCTTGTTAAATAGTCTTTATATTATAAAAAATATTCATTTTTTTTAAATTCTAATGAAAATATTTAAGAAAAGATAATAAAAGCTTAAACGTATAAATCATATAAATGAAATTATTTTGCTTTCTACCATTAGCAGTTATCGGATTACGAATAACGCAAAAAAATCTACAAAATGCAGAAAATAGACAAAAAATATGTAGAGATTGTAAATATTTTATTCCTTTTGAAAACCAATGTAGAAAAATTAATAAAACAAATTTAATTACAGGTGGTAAAACGTATAATCATGCAGCAAAAATGAGAAATAAAGAGTTATGCGGAAAAGATGGTTCTTTTGAGGAGAATTATTTTAAGATTGTAACAGAACCTTATTATTTTGTAAAAAAACATTCAGTCATATTAGTAATTTCATCATTTCTTATTTCGTTTTTTTGTATTTTTAACATAATATTCCTATTTAATCAATAATTTTGTTTATCAACATTGGTTAAAGTATTTATGTAATATATGACAAATAGTAAAAATATAAAATAGAAAATATACAAGCACAAAGATTTATAAATATTGAAAACTATTTAGACGTAAAGTAAGTATTTAAAATACGTGTTACTCTAAATAATTTTATATTTTTTTTTTTTCTTATTTTTTGCCTTTAAATTGTGCGTTTCAAATGAGAAGAGGTGTGAACATCAATTAAATCCATACATTTAAAAATTGTTTTATTTGTTAAACTCTTATAATCCTTCACTTTACTATGAGATATTTTTTCTATGAATTCATTTATACTAATATTATTTCCTACTATTATATAATTATATTCATCTTCTAAGCTTTTATCATATAAAATGGCGATTGTTTCCATGAGTTCATCTACTTCATTTTTCTTATTTTCTTCCGAAATAAATGTGTAAACCATAGATAATAACTTTTGTGTTATTTCTATTATTTTTTCCTTTTGAATAATTCCTTTTTTACTCAAATTTTTATAAAAGGCTGCTAATGACTTTCTTTTCTCGTTATCTTTATTAATTTTACAAAATTTATCATAATCAACAGATGGGTCTATATATTCAATATTGTTAAACAAATCCATAAAATTTACCAAGTTTTCTTCAAACAGCTCATGAAAAATTTCGTATTTATTAATTAATGTAGAATATAAATCTGCATATATTTCTGAATAAAAACGATTTAAGGATGCTATATCAAAGATAGTTTTAGTAATATTATTCATTTCTTCTTTTGTTTTATTCTCTTCTAGAATCTTATCAATATCATGAATAATTTTATTCTTTGTTTCTAACACATTTTTATCTGTTAGCTTATTCAAATTCATTCTAATATTATCTATATATTTTGAATTATGCGATTTTTCTTCTATTTTTGTGGGTTGAAATGAACTTGATTCACAGTATTCATTATTACACATTTCATTATTTCTATTACCTCTTCTTCTTTTCATTCCATAATTATCCTTTGAATTTATATTTGTATTTGTAATATTATTGAAATTTTCTCGTTTAGTAAAAATAGGGGTTTTTACATAATCAGGGGATCCAACTTGTAATGCTAATTCAGATATAATTTTTATAATATTTGTTTCTAGAACGTAATCAAAACCACCAAATTTAATATTATCAAAATCAGTTAATAAATATTTTTTTATATCTGTCATAATTGTTGTTTGTATTCTATTTATAAATATATTTATATTCATTTTTAAATTATTATAATAATAATTTAAAATAAACTTAAACAGAATTATACGTTTATATATAATATGAAAAACAATGCGGAAATTGTGGAAACAGATACAAATAATTATGATTCGTCATATGAATTTGAATCATGGGATGAATTAGATATTAAACCTGATTTATTAAGGGGAATATATGCTTATGGATTCGAAAGACCGAGTCCTATACAAAAAAAAGCAATCATTCCAATTATACAAAAAAAAGATATTATTGCACAAGCACAGTCAGGAACAGGTAAAACAGCTACTTTTACAATTGGAGCATTACAATTAATTGATTTAACATTACAAAAACCTCAAATTTTGGTACTATCTCCTACACGTGAATTAGTTACTCAAACTGCAAAAGTAATGGAAAATATTGGTAATATGATGACGGGATTAACTATTAATACATTTTATGGTGGTTTATCTTTTGACGAATTGGGTAGTTTTACAAACAAAAATGATAGTCAAATTATATGTGGTTGTACTGGAAAAATAAATGATATGTTGCGACGTAACAAAATAACAACTAAACATTTAAAATTAGTTATATTAGATGAAGCAGATGAAATGCTTTCCACAGGATTTAAAGACCAGGTTTATAATATTTTACAGTTTTTGAATAATGATGTGCAAATTGCATTATTCAGTGCAACATTACCAGCATATATTTATCCTATTATCAGTAAAATTATGAGAAATCCTGTAAAAATTGAAGTAAAATCGGATATGCTTACTTTGGAAGGTATTAGTCAATTTTATATAGCAATGGAAGATGATAGACAAAAATATGCTACATTAAAACATATATTTTCGTTTATTTCTGTCTCTCAGTGTATTATTTATTGTAATAGTGTAAAGCGTGTTATAGATTTATATGAAGCTATGAAAGAAGATGAATTTCCTGTTTGTTGTATTCATAGTAATATGGAAAAAAGTAGTAGAGAATTAGCTTTTAATGAGTTTAAAATGGGAAAATCACGTGTATTGATTTCTTCCAATGTTACTGCACGAGGAATAGATATTCAACAAGTGAGTACTGTAATTAATTTTGACATACCTAAATGTGTACATACTTATCTACATAGAATAGGACGTAGTGGGCGTTGGGGGAGAAAAGGTTTTGGAATTAACTTTATCACACGTAGAGATATTGGTAAATTGAAACAAATAGAAGAACATTATAGTTGTGAAATTAGAGAAATGCCTGGGGATTTGGATTTTTTACAAAAAATTTGATAAAAAATTTTTTTGGTCATTATATGGTATAGTTGCTGTTTTACCTTATACAATTAAAAATACATGTTATAATATTTTGGATTTATTTTCAAAAAACTTTTTCGGAATATTTTTGACTTATTTAATACTTACTAATAAATAGTAATTCTCATAATAAGCGTTTTAATGTATTTACATGTGTAAAAAATGGACATTTTGAATCAATTGTGTAAAACTTGTAAATGTGTAAAACTTGTAAATGTGTAAAACTCGTAAAAATCCATTAATTATATTTCTTGTTTATAATTAATGTATAACGAAACCAACAAAAACGAAATAAAAGAAATAAAAGAATATAATTTGGATGACATAAATATGTTTTTCAAGTTACCTATTTACTACAATAAATATAAAATGCCATTGAAAAAAAATATATCAACAGATTTAGAATTAGCTAAAACAATAGACTCCTCTAATAATCCAATATATAGTCATATTTTTAATACTAATAACGATACAAAAAATACAGATATAAATAATACAGATAATCAAGAAAATCCATTTACAAATATTATAATGGATCAAATGTGTGAATACTATACAACAGATACAATATTTTTAAATGAAAATCAAGAATTTCTAACACAATATAAAAGTATAAACAAAGATACGGATAAAAATTATAAAAATGATAATGATAAAGATAAAAATGATAAAAACTTAAATGACTATAATTATAAAGATATACTGAAAATATGGAGCGAAATAAAAGGAGATACTGGTTTTAAAGAAAAATATCAATACATTGACTGGAAAATGTTAGAATTTCTTAATCATTCTGAGCATTTTTTACAATTAATGAGTATTTATAATTTACTTTCCCCTATTGTTTCCTTTTGTCTTCCTTTTATTATTTTAGTAATTCCATTTTTTATTATAAAATTAAAAGGTTTAGATGTTAACTTAACCGAATATATTGAAATTTTAAAACTGTTAGCTGAAAATCATGCCATTGGTAAATTATTTACACAGTTTCATAGCGTAACTACAAATGAAAAAATGTATTTAATAGTATCTACTGCATTTTATCTATTTACAATATATCAAAACATACTTGTTTGTATTAGATTCAATCATAATATGATAAAAATACATAAACATCTTAGTAATATTAAACAATATCTAGAACATTCTATTAATAAAATGGAAAATTATTTGTATTATTCCTCTAAATTATCTAGTTTTAAAGATTTTAATGAAGAACTATGCGATAAAATAAAAATTCTTACTTCTATGAAATACAAACTGATAAATATATCAGAATACAGAATCACTAATTATTCCAAAATTTTTGAAATTGGACATGTATTGAAATGCTTTTATGAATTAAATGATTCAAAAATCTATGAAAATGCTATTGGTTATTCTTTTGGATTTCATGGATTCACTACGTGCTTAGACGGATTAATATTTAATATTAAAGAAAATAAAATAAATTTTTGTCATTTTATAGAAGATAATAAAAAAATAGTATTGAAAAACAGTTATTATGCTTCTTTAAAACATCTATCACCTATTAAAAATACTGTAAAATTTAATAAAAACTTTATTGTATCTGGTCCAAATGCATCAGGTAAGACGACTTTGTTAAAATCTGTCTTAATTAATTTAATATTGAGTCAACAATTTGGCTGTGGTTGTTATGATTCAGCTAAGGTAAAACCTTTTAAATATATTCATTGTTATTTAAATATTCCTGATACATCTGGAAGAGATAGTTTATTTCAAGCAGAGGCAAGAAGATGTAAGGAAATCATAGATAATATAGATGCAAATAAAAATGATCCACATTTTTGTATATTTGACGAATTATATTCAGGAACGAACCCAGAAGAAGCTGTTCAAAGCGCGAAATCATTAATGGAATATTTAGTTAAGAATAGAAATGTAAGTTGTTTATTAACAACACACTTTTTCAAACTTTGTAAAAAACTTAAAAAAAACAATAATATCTTAAACTGTCATATGGAAACTGTTAAAACAAATAATAAAATAAATTATTCCTATTTACTCAAAGAAGGCATTTCTGAAATAAAAGGTGGTATTTATGTTTTACGTGATATGGGGTATCCTACCGAAATAACTGAAAATACAAAAATATAATATATGGAATATGGAATAAAATAAAAATATTCGTTTTTCATTCAGTAATTTTAATATTATTATTTTGTAATAATGATATTAGAAATATTTAATCCATCTTTTTTAATGTGTTTAGGAATAGTATTATTAATTATATCAGGAGTAATTGTATATTTTGAAAGCAAAATAAGAGACCAAACGCATAAAATAACTTCTATGCTAAGTTTAGTATCATCTTTAACAGACGAGCTAAATCAAACAAAAATGTATATAAATAATTTCGTATTGAATCGTACAAATAACACTAATCCGCAAATGTCTGTACAATCACCTTTTACACAATTAAATAAAAATGTAGAAAATGAATTGATTGATGTTTCTGATGATGATGATGATGAAGATGATGATGATGATGAAGATGATGATGATGATGAAGATGAAGATGATGATGATGATGATGATGATGATGATGATAACAAAACAATATGTAATAAAAATATTAAAATACTAAATGTAAAATTAAGTGAACACAATAATTTAAATGAATTAGATGAAATAACTGAATTAGATGAAATAGGAGTAAACGAGATAGGATTAAACGAACTAAATGAAATAAATGAGCTAAATGAACTAGAAGAAATAGAAAGTAGCGAAAGTGACGAATCTTTAAGTGAATGTGACGATACAAAATTAGTGATAAGTGATTTAAGAACCTTTTCTTTTGATTTGAAATCGATTAATATAAATAATATAAATGAATCTCATTTAGGAGAATCTGATTTAATTGATATAGATAAATCCAAACAAGATGAATCATTAGATTATAAAAAACTATCCATTCAGAAACTTAGAGAGATAGTAACAGAAAAAGGATTAGTAAGTGATTGTACTAAAATGAAAAAACAATCTTTATTACAATTACTTGAAACATAAATACAAATATCTTAAATATAAATATCTTAAATACAAATATCTTAAATATAAATATCTTAAATACAAATATCTTAAATATAAATATCTTAAATACAAATATCTTAAATATAAATATCTTAAATA
>Ga0214919_10000242_pt1 | contig 92084 bp, 89 predicted proteins | sample LL1503_MetaG_FD_177994 | JGI IMG/M metagenome (GOLD analysis project Ga0214919, IMG submission 177994) | Freshwater microbial communities from Lake Lanier, Atlanta, Georgia, United States - LL-1503 | ecosystem: Environmental > Aquatic > Freshwater > Lake | place: USA: Georgia | collected...
GGCGCGATGCGGGAGCGGACCGAGGCCAATAGTGACGCCGGGGCCAACGGTGTTGTCGGTCGGATGCAGACATAGTACCGCGGGTACGCTGCCGGCGGGAGCAGTGAGCGCTGCTTTGGGAACGCAGAGCAACGCCGGCACACGGCTGCCGGGTTCGGCTTGGTAGGTGATGCGACGGATGACGTAGGTATCCTGATCGGTTTCGGCTTCGATACGGACATCGAGGGCGATGCGCTTGGGTGATGCGGCTCCGGGAAACGCGCCCATGACCGTTTCCATGCCACGTATGATCTCGGCGCGCCGATCCGCCCATTCGGCCACCGTTTCAACGGCGACCGCCGCGCCGGCGGTGTTATGGCGCAGAAGAAGGTTCTCGCGCGCAAGTCGCGTGGGCGCAGCGGCGAAGACGGCCAGAGGCCAAGCGAACAACGTGAGCAACGTGCGGCGGGCGAAGTGGGGCATGACGCAGCGTCACGTACGAAGGCGCGTGATTCCAAGCTTAACCGTCGCCCCATCGCGGCTGATAGGCCTCGCTGTTGCCGACTTCGTTAAAACGGTTGGCCGTTGGCCTTGGTGCCGCAGAGGTTGACGACTAGACCGAGCTCGGCGGCGAGTGCGGCTTTAGCGTAGAGGGCCAGATCGGCGGCCTTGGCGCTATGGGCGTAGGCGACTTGGATGTGGTTAGCTTTGTGGCGCGCCATCATTTGGTCGCGGGAGACGCCGTAGGTGACGGCGTGCATGATCGGCCATTGCTCGGTCGTTTCTTTCCAACGCCGCGCGGTCTCGGCGGCGGGCAACGTGATGACCTGGGCGCGGCCCAGATCCATTTTGAGTTTACCGTCTTCGACGAAGATTCGGCTCCAGACGATTTCGCCGGGTTTGGCGATCCCGCGCACCGTGCCGCCGCCCAGGCGAAAATACATCGGAGGCTGGCGTAGAGAATCGGTGCCGGCGTAGCCGCCGATGTGATGCGCGGGCGGGGCGCTGCCGGAAATGAGAAACACCCAGACGTAGGCGTCGGTCGTGCCGCTGGCGTCATAAGCGCCCCAACGCAGATCGTGCAGTGTGTTTTCAACGGGCTGACCGAGAGCGGTGTGAACGCGTTGCGTAAAAAGCCCGTCGAGACCGGCGCATTCGTCGACTTCGTTGAAGTGCGTGAGCGGCTGACCCGCGCGGATAATTTTTCCGGCGGCGTTTTGCACCGGTGGTCGGTCGCTGTTGTTGAGCAGGCCCTCGACGAGATCGCTGGCCGGTAGGAGGTCTTTGAGGCCCTGCTGATATTGGATGCCGATGGACTCGCAGCCGAATTCATCGGCGAGGCGGAGGGCGGCGACATAGGTTTTGCACTGCCAGAGCACCTGCGCGAGCGTGAGCTCGGTTTTTTCGTCGGTGCCGAAGTGGAAATTCATGCCTTTTTTGACGAGCCAATCGAATACGGCGCGAGCCTCGGCGTCGGTGACTTGAGTGGCGCCGTAGTAAAGGGCGGATTGGGAAAGCCGCTCTTTATAAACGCCTGTTGGAAAGAGCAGTTCGTCGGGGATGATGGCATTGTACATGCCCATGCAACCTTCGTCAAAGACGCCCATGATGGATTTGCGCTGGCGTAAATCAGCGGCGATTTTTCGTGCGACGGCTCGGGCTTTCGCCGGGACCGCGGTGCGGGCGAGGGGTTTGACGTGTGTGGTGCGGTGGGTGGCCTGACCAGTGGTGAGCCATGATTTTAGACCGTTAAGAAAATACGTGTCGGTGAACTCCTCGCTCCAGAGGGTTGAGTAACGAACGCCGGCCTTAGTGAGGGAGCCGTTGAGATTCAACATGCCGACGAGGCCTGGCCACGTGCCTGACCAATTGGCAACGGTGAGAATCGGCGCTTGGTGCGAGATGAGTCCGGGCAATAAGTGATGGGAATATTGCCACACGGCTTCGGCGACGATGAGCGGTGTGTGCACATCGATTGTGGCGAATACGGCCATACCTTCTTTCTGCGAGCTGATAAAACCGTGTTTCTGCGCGGGCTTGTAAGCGTGAGCGCGGACGAGTTTGTAACCAAGCCGAGCCACGGCTGCGGTGAGCGCCTGCTCCATCGCGTGTTGGGCAGGCCAGCAGACTTCATTGGCGGACTGGCGGAGGTCACCGTTGGCGACAAGGAGGATAGTTTTCATTTTGGCCATAAAGATCAGTGGGTAAGGTTGGCTAGAGAAAATCGGCGAGACTCAAGTCCTAGAATGCACTCGATCTATGATGAAGAAAATGGATAGATGCCGCAACGACATGGATAATATCGGCCCTAAAGAAGCCACGGCGCTGCTCTCGCAACAAGTCACGGGGGCTCGATATTTTTTTCTTAACCTGGCTCCGTCGCGCACGCAGGCGCTTTCCTTGGTGATGGGCGGCCGGGAACAGTGTAACCCTGATTACGCGCTCTCGCGGCGACATTTTCCCTTCCATGGGCTGGAGTTTGTCGTTTCCGGCCGCGGCTGGGTTACGCTCGATGGCAAGGAGCATCCGCTCGGGCCGGGCACGGTGTTCGCTTATGGCCCAAACACGCACTGCGCCCTGCGGGCAGACGCGCGGGATCCAATGATGAAATATTTTGTTTCGATTAGCGGTCGCAGCGTCGCGAGTCGATTTCAGCGCTGTGGCGTGATGCCGGGAGCCGTGCGCGTGTTGGCGGTACCAGCCGAAGTGACCAGCGTGTTGGAAGAACTCGTGCGCGAAGGTCAACGCACGGGCGAGCTCAGGGCGGAAATCTGTGCGGCGCTCGTGGAGTTGCTGCTATTGAAAATCGAAGCAACGACTACACAGGCTACGCCGACGATTGAGCCGGCGCGGGAGGCTTTTTTGCGCTGTAAGGCCTTGATCGATGCGCAAGCGGAGCGCTTGGGCTCGCTGGAGGAAATCGCGCGGGCGGCAGCCGTGGAGGCTTCAAGCGTGTGCCGCTGGTTTCGGCGCTATCAAGGTACGAGCCCTTACCAATATCTGTTGCGGCGTAAAATGACGATTGCGGCCGAGTTTTTAATCGAAAATGGCGGACTCGTTAAAGAAGCCGCGCAACGCGTGGGCTTCGACGACCCGTATCATTTTTCCCGGGCGTTCAAAGCGGTGCACGGGGTGGCGCCGCGCGCACTCTTGCATTACCGGCAAGTTCGCTAGGCTATTCGCTTTCATGACCTCACCGACTTTGATCCGTGCGTGCAGCGTGGCGCCCCTCGATATCCCGCTGCATGTGCCGTTTGGTATTTCTGGCGGTGCGCAGGCTATGGCCAACAACGTGCTCGTCACCATCGAGCTGGCCGACGGCACGCGCGGCTATGGTGAAGCGGCGCCGCTGCCACCCTACAACGGCGAGACTCAGGCCATGGCGCTCACCGCGCTCAACGGTGTGCACGCGTGGCTGCTTGGACGCGATGGGAACGATTGGCGTGCGCTCGCGGCGGAATTTTCTACCCGCGGCGGGCTGGGCTGTGGCTCGGCGCAGTGCGCGTTGGAGATGGCGTTGCTGGATGCGTGGACGCGGCAGCGCGGCGAACCAATGTGGAGATTTTTTGGCGGGGCGAGCACCACGCTCGAGACGGATATGACCGTAACTACGGGCACCGTTGCGGAAGCGGCGGAAGCCGCGCGGGCCATCCGGGCGCGCGGCATCCGGATGATTAAAGTCAAAGTTGGTGGCTCGGGCGGACCGGCGGGGGACCTCGCGCGTGTGGCGGCGATTCAAGCGGCTGTGCCCGACGCGCCGTTGATTCTCGACGGCAACGCCGGCCTGAGTCGTGCGGCCGCGAGCGAGTTGGTGCGCGGATTGAAAGCGGCGGGTATCACGCCGGCGCTGCTTGAACAATGGCTCGCAAAGGACGATCTCGCGGGCGCAGCCGCGTTGATCAAGGAGTCGGGCTGGAAAGTCGCGGCTGACGAAAGTGCGTGCACGGCGGATGATGCGCGGGCGCTCGCCGTGGCGGGCGCGGCGCACGTGGTTAATATCAAATTAATGAAATCCGGCATCCTCGCGGCGCTCGAACTGGCGCAATCGGCGCGCGCAGCGGGACTCGGTCTAATGATCGGCGGTAACGTCGAAAGCATTTTGGCGATGAGCGTCTCAGCGTGTTTCGCTGCAGGCCTCGGTGGATTTGAGTTCGCCGATCTAGATACGCCGCTGTTCATGGCGACGAATCCCTTCGACGGCGGATTCACGCTCGACGGTGGCCTGATCTCGGTCGCGCATCTCGTGGCCGGACACGGCACGCAACCTCGAGCTTAAACGGGCCGCCTATATTTGGAAACGGCCGCGCTGAAGTTGAAGGCGAGAATTCACTTTTGTGCGGGTGTCTCGAGACCGCGGCGGGTAAGGAGCGGCTTGATGTCGGGCTCACCGCCGGTGAAATCCCGGAAGAGACCGAGGGCATCGGCGGTTCCGCCGCGCGAGAGAAGTTTAGCGCGGAACCGGTCGCCGTTAGCGCGTTGGAGGCCGCCGTGTTGTTTAATCCATTCGACGGTGTCGGCGTCCAGGACTTCAGACCAAATGTAAGAATAATAGCCGGCGGAGTAGCCGCCGGAGAACGTGTGGGAGAAATACGTCGAGCGGTAGCGTGGCGGGACAGCTGCGAGATCGACTCCGTACTTTTTCAACGCAGCGGCCTCGAAGGCGAGGACGCCGTCGGCCTCGGGGATTTCGGCGGCGCTAACTTGATGCCAGGCTTGGTCGAGGAGCGTGGCGGCGAGGTATTCGCTGGTTTTGAAACCTTGGTTGAATTTCGCAGCGGCCTGGACCTTGGCGAGAAGTTCGGCAGGAAGCGGTGCGCCAGTCTGATAATGCTTGGCGTAATTTTGGAGAATCTCCGGCCAGCTGGCCCACATCTCGTTCACCTGTGAGGGGAACTCGACGAAGTCGCGCGGGACGGACGTGCCGCTGAAGCGCGGGTATTTCACGTTGGAGAACATGCCGTGGAGGGCGTGGCCGAATTCGTGGAAGGCGGTGTTGACCTCACTGTGCGTGAGCAGTGTAGGCTGGCCGGCGGGGGGCTGCGGGATATTGAGGTGATTGCCGATGACGGAGCGGGTGCTGAGGAGGTGGCTCTGCGAAGAGTACGAGTTGGCCCAAGCGCCGCCGTTTTTGTTGGAGCGGGCGTAGGGGTCAAAAAAGAAAATTGCGAGGGCGGAGCCGTCGGCGTTGAACACGTCGAACGTGCGCACGGAGGGTTCGTAGACGGGCAGATCGTGGCGCTCCTTGAAGGTGATGCCGTACAGTTTAGTCGCGGCGAAGAAGACACCGTCGATCAAGACGCGATTTAGTTCATAGTAGGGGCGCAGCTGAGATTCGTCGAAGGCGTAGCGGGCGACGCGGACTTTCTCGCTGTAAAGGTCCCAGTCGGCGGCGCCAAGGGTGAAGCCGCCTTTTTCTGCATCGACGATGGCTTGCATGTCGGCGGTTTCTTTCTGGGCGTTAGCGACGGCGGGCGGGGCGAGTTGAGCGAGGAGTTTATTTAACACCTCGACGCTACCCACGGTTTGTTCTTCGAGCTGGTAAGCGGCGTGGTGCGCGTAGCCGAGGAGGGCGGCGCGGGCGGCGCGTTTCTTGGCGATGGCAGAGACGACGGTGCGGTTGTCGTAGTCGCCGCCGCGGCTGCCACGGGCGAGGGAGGCAGCCATGAGTTTAGCGCGGGAGGCGTGGTTTTTGAGGTCATTGAGCGGGGGTTGGCCGCTGGTGTTGACCAGGGCAATGAGGAACTTGCCATCCTGGCCGGCGGTTTTTGCGGCGGCGGCGGCCGTGGCGATCGCGGTGTCGCTCAAACCGTCGAGTTCGGCGCGGGTATCAAAAAACACGCCGGACGCGTCGCGTTCTTTGAGAACGTTTTGGGTGAAGGTCGTTTGGAGCGTGGCGAGTTCGGAGTTGAGCGTGCGGAGCTCGGCTTTTTCGGCCTCGCCGAGTTTGGCGCCGGCGCGAACGAAATCTTGATACGTGCGCCACAGCAGGCGGTCTGATTCGGGGTCGAGCGCGAGGCTGGTGCGGGCGGAGTAGAGGCTCGCGATGCGCTCGAACAGCGCGGCGTTGAGGCGGATCGCGTCGCTGTGCGCGGCGAGACGCGGTGACATCGTGCGCTGGATCTTTTGCATCTCCGGATTGGTGTTGGCGCCGGAGAGGCCACCGAAGACGGTGGCGACGCGGGCTAGCAAGCGGCCAGAGCGCTCGAGAGCGACGATGGTGTTGTCGAAGGTGGCGGCCTCCGGGTTTTGTGCGATGGCGGCAATCTCAGCGAGGTTCTCGGTCATGCCGGCTTCATAGGCAGGCAGGTAGTGCTCGTTTTTGATGAGGTTAAACGGCGGATAATTGAAGGGCAACGGGCTCGGCGTGAGCAGCGGATTGGCGGCTGTAGCAACGGTCGCCGGCGCTTCGAGGCCGCGACGGTTCAGGAGCGGTTTGATGTCGGGCTCACCGCCGGTGAAATCGCGGAAGAGACCGAGGGCATCGGCGGTGCCTCCGCGCGAGAGGAGTTTTTGGCGGAAGCGGTCTCCGTTGGTGCGGGTGAGGCCGCCGTTTTGCTTGAACCATTCGACCGTGGTGGCGTCGAGCACTTCAGACCAGATGTAGGAATAATAACCGGCGGAGTATCCGCCAGAAAACACGTGGGAGAAATACGTCGAGCGGTAGCGCGGTGGTACCGGCGCGAAATCGAGACCAACCTTTTTCAATGCAGCGGCTTCGAAAGCAAGCACACCCTCAGCGGGCGGAACTTCGGCGGGCTTCAGGCCGTGCCAAGTAAGATCGAGCAGCGCGGCGGCGAGGTATTCGGTGGTGACGTAGCCTTGGTTGAATTTACGGGCGTCGAGGACCTTGGCGAGCAGTGAGGCGGGGAGCGGTTCGCCGGTTTTGTAGTGCTTGGCGTAGTTTTTAAGAATTTCGGGCCAGACAGCCCACATCTCGTTCACCTGCGAGGGGAATTCGACGAAGTCGCTTGGAACACTGGTGCCGCTGAAGCGCGGGTATTTCACATCGGAGAACATGCCGTGGAGGGCGTGGCCGAATTCGTGGAAGAGCGTGGTGACCTCATCGAAGGTGAGGAGCGTGGGCTCGCCAGCGGGCGGTTGGGGAATGTTGAGGTGGTTGCCGACGACCGGGTGCGTACCGAGAAGTTTGGATTGAGATTCATATTCGTTCATCCAGGCGCCGCCGTTTTTGGAGGGACGGGCGTAAGCGTCGAAAATGAAGAGTGCGAGCGTGGCGCCGTTGGCGTTTAAGACCTCAAACACGCGAACCTCAGGGCGGTAAACGGGCAGGTCGGTGCGCTCCTTGAAGGTGATGCCGAAGAGTTTCGTTGCGGCGAAGAACGCGCCGTCGAGCAGCACGTGGTTGAGCTCAAAGTAAGGTTTTACTTGCCCCTCGTCGAAGGCGTAGCGGGCGGTGCGGACTTTTTCGGAATAGATATCCCAGTCGCTGGCGGCGGTGGTGAAGCGGCCCGGTTTGCCGGCGAATTCAGCGTCGATGATCTGTTGGATATCGGCGGCTTCTTTGCGGGCGTTGGCGACGGCGGGTGGAGCAAGTTTTGCAAGTAGGGCTTTGGCGGCGGCGACGTTTTTGGCGGTCTGGTCTTCGAGGACGTAGTCGGCGTGCGTGGCGTAGCCGAGTAGGGCGGCGCGCTCCGCCCGGAGCCGAGCGAGGATGGCGACGTTGGCGCGATTATCGAATTCGCCGCCGCGACTGCCGCGGGCGAGGGAGGCGCGCAAGATGAGCTCGCGGCTTGCGCGATCAGTGAGGGAGGTGAGCGCGGGTTGGCCACTAGTGTTGACGAGGGCGAGGGCGAATTGGCCGGCGTGGCCGGAGGATTTAGCGAGATCGGCGGCGGCGGTGATTTCAGCCTCGGAGAGACCAGCGAGCGCGGCGCGGTCATTAAAATAAACGGCGGAGGCAGTGCGCTCCTTCAAGACGTTTTGGGAAAACGCGGTCTCGGCAGAGGCGATCTCAGCGTTTAGGGCTTTGAGTTTGGTTTTTTCGGCTTCAGAAAGACGGGCGCCCGCGCGAACGAAGGATTTGTAGGTTTCGTCGAGTAGGCGGGCGGATTCGAGGTCGAGACTCAGGCCGGTGCGGGCTTCATGAAGCGAGCGGACACGGGTGAAGAGCGCAGCGTTGAGCAGAATGGCGTCGCGGTGCGCGGCGAGTTTAGGGGCGAACGATTTCTCAACGGCTTGGAGGGTGGCGTTGGTGTTGCAGCCGTTGATATTGGAAAAAATACGGGAGACGCGGCCTAGGACTTGGCCAGAGCGCTCGAGAGCGACGATGGTGTTGTCGAACGTGGCGGGCGCGGCGTTATCGGCTATGGCTGCTACCTCGGCGAGGTTCTCGGTCATGCCTCGTTCGTAGGCGGGCGCGTAGTGTTCGTCTTTGATTTTATCGAACTGCGGATAGGCCATCGGCAGCGGGCTAACGGTTAGGAGCGGATTAGTGACGAGAGCAGTCTCTGCTTGAACAATGGACATGAGTGCGAGGAAACCAACGAAGGGGCGAACGAGGTTAGGCATAAAAAAAGCCTGCGCCCAAAACGGGGGCGCAGGCAAGGGCGAGAAAACGGCGCGGAATTTATTTTTTGGTTCCGGATTTGATCGATTTAGCTGGGGGTAGAGTGGGGGCGTAGTAGGGGGTGAGCGCAGCGACGATGGCGGCGCGGGCGGTGGCGTGGTCAATCACGCCGTTGTGGCGCCAGAGGATTTTTCCGTTGGGCGCGATGAGTACTGTGTGCGGCAGCGGGCCGGGCCAGTCGGGATCGAGCGCGGCGACGAGGGCGTCCTGATTGGCTCCAGTGAATAGGTAGTGGTTGGTGGTGCGACCCTCTTTTTTGACGGAGGTTTGCACGTTTTTAGTAAGACCAGCACCTTGTTTTTGCAGGAAGGATTGCGCTTTCGCTTCGTCTTTAGAAGCGTCGAGCGAGACGGTGATGAGCTCAAAATCGCGCATGTCGAATTGGCGCGAGAGCGCGACCAGCGTGGGAAACTCTTCGACGCACGGGGTACACCACGTGGCCCAGACATTGATGAGGCGAACCTTAGTTGTGGGGTTTGCGCGCAGCGCGGCGACGCCAGCGGCATCGATACGCTCGATTGAGATTGGGATTTGGGTCCAACTAGTTTCGCGGACGACGTGGGCGGCTTTTTTCTCACGCCATTTGGTAGAGCAGCCGTGGGGTTTGGTGAGTTCGACGGGGACAGGTTTGCCATCGAGGAGGGCGAGGATTGCGTTACGGGCGTCTGGGGATTTGACCGTTTCTTCCTGCGGGAAACGCGAATCATCGAAGCGGCCGGCGTAGCGCAGGCGGCGGGCTTTATCGAAAATAAACACGTGAGGCGTCGCGAGGCAGCCGTAGGCTCGGGCGATCAGCTGTTGGTCGCCGTCGTAAAGGTAGGGAAAATCCCAGCCGAGACTATTGGCGTATGGTTTCATGTCGGCGAAGGAGTCGTTGTATTCGCCGTAACCGAGTTCGTCGATGCTGAGACCATCGGGGTGATTTGGGTTGATGGCGACGAGACCGAAACTGCGGCCGCGCAGATCGTCGCGAAGTTTTTGGAGACGTTTTTCGATCCCATGGGAAGTAGGGCAGTGGTTAGAGGTGAAGAGGACCATGAGCACATCGGGTCCGGCTAAGTCTGAGAGTTTGTAGGTACGGCCGTCGATGCCGGGCAGGGCGAAATCGGGGGCGGCGTCACCGATGGCGAGGGTGCGGGTCCCGGCGGGGTTGCCGGATTTATCAAGGAGTGGCGCAGCCGGAGCGGGAGTAGAACTCGGAGGGTTTTGAGCGGCGCGTGAGCTGAACCAGGTTAAGAAAAACGCGGCGAAAAGGCACGCGGAGCGAAGAGTACGCTTGGGGAGGAGCATTTGAATACGGTGCCTAGCGGGATGTTTTTGGCAAGAAAGGGACGAGTAGATCGCGGCGGGCACGACGGCGAGGCGGTCAACTCACGCAACAAATACAACTCGGCCAGCGCAGCGGATCGGGCGGCGTTGCTGGCATTTTTTAATACGCTTTAAGGCAAGGCCTCAGCGAGGAGCAGCTATCGCTGGGGCGATCTCGACGGCGTAGGTGTGGGTCTGCGCTTTTTTGCCGGGACTTGGATTGGTGTCGAAATTGCCGCTAAAAATAATCCAACGGCCGTCAGGCGTGAACGTGAGGTTCGGCTCGACGCCGGTGTCTTTGCTGTAGTTGTGACGGGCCATGTTGACGAGGCGTTCGGTTTTAAACGTGCCGATGTCGATGAGGTCTTTTTTGTCGCGGAACGAGCTGCCGCGCACCAACGCGGGGCGGAAGAGATAAATCCATTGGCCGTTGCCGGGTGGGTTGAGCAGTTCGCCGTCGCCGGTGCGCGTGGCAACGCTCCCCGGACCGCCGCCGTCGCCGGCGAACAGTTTGCCGTCGCGGGAGACGTTGTAGTGTACGGACCATTCTTGGCGGGGCAGATGATACCACGTGCGGTGGCCGGTCGCGAGATCGACGCCGGCGAGCCAGAAGACAGTGCTGCGTGGCGTCTGCAGATCGTACCAGACTTGTTTTCCGTTGGGGCTAAAAAATTCGTGGCCTTCAATTTCCATGTTCATTGTGCGTTCGTGCAGGAGGCGGGCGGGCGAGGATCCGTCGGCGCGGATCGTCCAGGTGCGGTCGTTAAAGTGCCACGGGCCCTCATGGCAGAAAAGAATTTGGAGCGGATCGGTGGGCGAACATTGGAGGTGGTTCGTCCAGTCGTTTTCGCGGTGGATGACGCGGAAGGCGCCGGTCTTAAGCTCGACGGTGTAGATTATTTTCGGGGTACCGGCGGCCCATTGGGCTTCGAGCGTGCCGCCGCTGCCGCCCGTGGGAGGCGTGCGCGGTATCGTCTGGCCGTCAGGATCGGGCGCGATGCCGACGAGGAGTGTTTCGTCGCAGTTGATTGCGTACTGGCCGCTGCGGACGCGCGCTGGTGCGGGGAGTTGCGTGACTTCGCGGACCGCTTTCGTGTCGAGGTGGATGGCGATGATGGCATCGCCGCGGCGCACATAGGCTTCACGTGTTCGCCACGCGGTGGCGATGACGCGAGAATCGGCGGCGATGATTTCAACCTTTGGTGCAGCGACCCCAAGGGTGGAAAGATCCACGGTGGCGATGCCTCTGGGGGTGTTGATGATGAGTTTATCACCCTCTGGCGTGTAGCCGTTTTGGTGAAAGTAGAGGCTGGAGCCGCCCGTGTCGGGCGAGAGTCGGATGACGCGATGGCCGGTGTCGGAGTCGATCCAGTCCGAGCGAAGTGCGGGTGGCGTGGACTCGGCGGCGTGAGCGAGCGCGAGCAATGGCAGGGTGAAAAATAAACTCAGAGAAAGCGGCATGATGAAGTGGGGTTCGCGCGCAAGACGAGGCGCGAGCGGGGGCGTTGCGATTAAGGCGCGCGGACAGTCTGAAAGCCGTCCGCGGATGTAGGTGGAAAAATCAGGAAGCTCCGATTGGCGGCGGATTACGCCAGCGTCGCCAACGGTGCCACGCGAGGGCAAAGCCCGTGTAAACGAGTACGCAACCGCCGAGTGAGGCGAGGGCGGCGACGAACTGACCGAGCGCGCCGAGCGCTTCGCCGGTGTGGATAAAGCGTGTCCACGAGCGGACGCGTTGAGCGGCGTTGAGGCTGGCGTAGCCGTTGGTTTTGAGGATTTCACCCGTGAACGGATCGAGTGACAACGTCGTCAACGCCGTGCGCGGCCACGCATCGGCGGTGCGCAAGGCGACGGTGGCGGGCGTGGGGGCCGCACCGGTGTTGCCGGCGCGATACGTGAGGGACGTCCACGTGGGCAGTTCTTTTTGCGCGCGGGCGATCAAGCTTTCGGCGGATAAAGGTTGGGTCTGAGCCATCGGTGCTGGCAGTGACGCCAAGGGTGCGCTGGGCGCGGCCGGTGCGGACGTGGGCGGTGGGGATGGCGTGCCGGTGAGCGTGAAAATCAAGTTGCCGGCCCAGCGGTAAGAAATCGGTAGCGCGGTGAGCGTGAGCACGATGAGGACCGGAGCCGACCAGAGGCCGATGACGTTGTGCCAATTCCAGTCGCGAGCTTTGGTGTTGGCGGCGAGGACGAACCAGAGCGAACGCTTCAGGCCCTTGGTGCGCCATTTGCGCGGCCACCACAAATAGAGGCCGGAGACGGCGAGAAAAAAGAAGGCGATGTTGCCCGCGCCATTGATGGCTTTACCAAGGGGGCGGTTGGAGCCGCCTAGGGCGAGTTGGCGATGCCAGTCTTCCATGAGCTGAAGGAAATCACGCGTGCGCGTGGAGGCGACTTGGCGGATTTCGCCGGTGAAAGGATTGGCGTAAAACGCCTCGTTGCGACCGGCGATGAAGGCGACGGCGGCGAGGGGGTGATTCTCGAGCGCGATGCCGGAAATTTTAGCGGTGGGGTGTGCGGTACGAACGCGAGCGAGGAGTTCGGCGAGGGCTAACCGCGAGCTTTCGGCGGGGGAGTGCGCGATGCGGCGCGCGTCACGCTCGGCGTACGCTACGAGTTCTTTTTCAAAGGCGAGCGCGGTGCCGGTGAAGCACATGATGGCGATCGACAGGCCGGCGATAAGACCTGCGAGCAGGTGCAGCCAAAAAAAAGTTTTACGAAACGTCATGAGAAAACAGGTGGTAAATTACGGGATGAGACTGGATCAAGTGCGCCAAGTGACGGAAAAAAAGGGGCACAGTCGTCGGGCGGATGCGAGAATGGATATTTGACCTGTTGGACGGCGTGGGCATTAACGCGGGTAGAATGTCTGAACGTCTTACCGTTAATCTTGGCGAGCGGAGTTATCCGATCTGGTTTGGGTCGGACTTGAGCGCGGAGGTGCGCGATAAGGTCGCGGATTTCATGGTCGCTGGACGCAAGGTCGCGGTAGTGACCGATCAGACTGTGGCAACGCGGCAAGCGCCGGCGATGGCCGCTATGTTCGGTGCGGCGCCCGTGCTCGCGCTACCACCGGGCGAATCGACAAAGTCGTTGGCAGAACTCGGGCGCGTGCTGGATTTTCTGGCGGCGCAGCGTATGGACCGCACCAGCGTGCTTTTTGCTGTGGGCGGTGGCGTGATCGGCGATCTCGGTGGTTTTGCGGCGGCGGCGTATTTGCGCGGGATCGATTTTGTGCAGATTCCGACGACGTTGCTTGCGATGGTCGACAGTTCCGTTGGTGGAAAAACGGGTATCAATTTGACTGCGGGAAAAAATCTCGTCGGCGCGTTTCACCAACCGCGCGGTGTACTCGTGGCGACCAGTTTGCTGGCAACGTTACCGGCGCGGGAATTTGCCGCGGGTATGGCGGAGGTCATTAAATACGGTTTACTCGGTGATGCCGTCTTGCTGGCGCAGCTTGAGCGGGCGCCGTTAACGGTAAACTCGCCAGAGTTGGCGGCGGTCGTGCGTCGATGCTGTGAATTAAAGGCTGCGATCGTCGAGGCGGACGAACGTGAACTCGCGCAAGAAGGCGGACGGGCATTGCTGAATCTCGGTCACACGTTTGGCCATGCGATCGAGCAGGTGACGGGCTACGGCGCTTACCTGCACGGTGAAGCGGTGGCGATCGGCTTGTGCGCGGCGGCGCGGTTATCGGAGAAACTTGACGCGATTGGCGCGGCTGAAGTCGCCCGCGTGGATGCGGTGGTGGCGGCGCATGGGTTGCCGACGCGCTTACGTGCGCCGTTGGCGCTCGGCGAATTGCGGGCCGCGATGGCGCGGGATAAAAAAGTGCGCGCCGGCGGGCAGCGCTTTGTGGTGTTGAAGACCTTGGGTGCGGCGGCGACGCAGGGTGGAATTGATCCGGCGCTGGCCGACGCTAGTTTCGCCGCGGTGGGCGCGGTTTGAGCGCTAATGCGAGCCGTCGGAGCCGGATCGTGGACCGCAAAAAAATCTCCGTGTCTTTATCGGCTCGCGTGCGCTAGGCTGTTTCCATGTCGGCCATCGACGAAGGTATTGTCCGCGAGTATTTTGAACAAAACGGATTTTTCGTGCGCCAAGCGCGGAAATATTCTGTGACCGCGCGCAAGAAAACTGGGGAAGAAGAGATCGATTTATTGGTGTCAAATCCAGCTTGGGTGCGCGGTAGTCGTGCACCGGATTTTTTCCTCTTTGCGAACGAGCTACCCTTCATTCAGCGCGCTGTGGTGTCCGTGAAACCGTGGCACACGAACGTCTTTACGCCGGCGATTTTACGCAGCTCACCGGAGATTTTTGGGTTTCTGGAAGAAAATGTACTCAAGCAAGTTCCTCGGTTTTTCGAACCCGATGCACCCGACGGTGAGCACGATGCCGTGGTGACAAAAATTTTGGTATTGCCCGCCTTACCGACGGCGGAACCGTTTCGCTCGCAAAGCGTGGCCTTGCTCAAGGAGCGCGGGGTCGATGCGATTATTTCTTTTCGCGCGATGCTCACCGACTTGATCGACAAAATCGAAAGCAACCAAAACTACAGCAAAAGCGACACCCTGCAGGTCATGCGCATTTTGAAAAACTACGATCTCCTCAAAGACTCGCAGCTCGATCTGCCCGTGGGCCGCGAGCCCGTGAGTCGTAAAATTCGCGCCGACTTGATCAAATGAGCAGCAATATCCATCCCACGGCCCTCATCGAACCTGGCGCCAAAATCGGCGCGGATTGTGAGATCATGGCCTACGCCGTGATTACGCGCCATTGTGTGTTGGGTGATCGTGTCGTCGTGCATCCGTTCGCGGTGATCGGCGGCGATCCACAATATTTGAAATTCGACCGCACGCTGTCGACCGGTGTGTGCATCGGCGCGGGTACGGTCATCCGCGAGCACGTTACGATTAATCGTTCCATTCATGCAGGGCAGGCGACTACGGTGGGCGCCGGCTGTTTTCTCATGGCCAACGCCCACGTCGCGCACGATTGTGTGGTCGCCGATCATGTCGTGCTGGCCAACAACGCCATGCTCGCGGGCCACGTCGAGATCGGGGCCAACACCTTTGTAGGCGGTGGCGCGGGGCTGCATCAATTTTGTCGGATCGGCGAAGGTGTGATGGTCGCGGGCAACGCCTCGGTCACGCGCGATGTGCCCCATTTTACGATGGTGGCGGAGCGCGATGAAGTCATCGGCTTCAACATCGTTGGCCTGAAGCGGCGTGGCGTCGAGCGCGCGGCGATCGCGCAATTGAAATCGGCGTTTCACGACGTGTATTTCACCGCAGGCAACATCCGTGAAGTGGCGACGACGTTGTTGTCGGGCGGAAACTATTCGAGCCCTGAGGCGCGGAAATTCCTGGATTTTTTCAGCGGCGGTAAACGAAGTTTCGCGCGCGCACGCCGCGCGGTAACGGAAGAGGCGACGGAATGAGCGCGGCGAAACTAGCGTTTACTTGCGGAGATCCCGCGGGCGTAGGCCCAGAAATCGTGGCAGCTTGGCTTGCGGCTCACCCCTTCGAAGCCACAGATATCGCCGTGATCGGGCCAGCGCGTTGGCTGGCGGCGCTGGCGACTACGGCGACGAAGATTGCCGTGGGTTTGGAGGATTTTTCGGCGATGCCGGGACAACCGACGGCGGACGGCGCGCTCGTGGCTTGGGCGGCGATGCAACGCGCGGCGGAGGGTTGCGCTGCGGGTGAATTTTGCGGCGTTGTGACTGGACCGGTCAGCAAGGCAGGATTGGTGCGCGTGGGTTACACGTGGCCGGGACAGACGGAATTTTTTGCGGCACAATGGGGCGGTGAACCCGTGATGGCGTTTTGCGGTGGTCGCTTGCGCGTGGTGTTGACGACCTGGCATGTGCCCTTGTGCGAAGTACCCCAACTTCTCGGGCCGCAGTTGCTGCATCGCACCGTGGCTGCGGCGGATGCGCTTGCGCGCGCCGAAGGTATTTTGGCACCGCGCATTGGTGTGTGCGGGCTGAATCCGCACGCAGGCGAGGGCGGGCTGCTCGGCGAAGAAGAACGCGATTTTATCAATCCCGCGCTAAAGCAGATGCGCGCGGAGTTTCCCGGTCTGAGCGTGTGCCAACCGGGCGACACGTTGTTCGCGCGGGCCTTGCGCGGCGAGTTCGACGTCGTGGTGGCGCTCTATCACGACCAAGGACTCGCCCCGTTGAAGGTGATTGATTTTGACGAAGCTGTGAACGTCACGCTTGGGCTCCCGCACGTGCGAACGAGTCCGGACCACGGCACGGCTTTTGGTATCGCGGGTCAGGGCTTGGCCAGCCCGACGAGTTTTGCCAATGCGGTGATTGTGGCGCGGCGCTTGATAAACGCGCGCAGACCGCGATAGTCGGAGTCGAATGTCACCACTCGCTCCCGAGATTCCTCTGTCTGCCCCATTGCCCGAGGGCGTGCGCGCTGGAAATGAGAACCTTGTGCAACTCACGCTATCGGCCGGGGGTAAGGTCGCGGCGTTGATCGCGCGCGAGGCGCAGGGTGATTTTCTGCGAATTGCGATCACCGGCGGCGGTTGCAACGGCCTGAGCTACAAGTTGAAGTTCGTACCGGCACCTAAACGCGGCGATATCCTCGTGCGCACGGCCAATACGCAGGTTCTTGTCGATCCGAAGACGGCGCTGTACCTGAAAGGCACGCATCTGGACTATTCGGGTGCGATGGTCGCGGGTGGTTTCAAGTTCTCCAACCCCAACGCCAAGGCCAGTTGCTCCTGTGGCGAGAGCTTTAGCGTATGAGTCCTGCCGCGGCGAACTCGGCCAAATTGGTGTTGCCCCGCGGGGGCCGAGCGGCGACATATGGTGTGACCTCACTCTTTTGACCAAATCTAATTGATGGCTACTTCGTTCCCTTCCGCCGGTGGTGGCGGCAATCGCTCCGGTTCTTATCAGCGTCGCAACGTCGACCCTTTCGCGGCCATCCGCCGCAATCATCGTATCAAGGTGCCCTCCGTGCGTTGCATTTCGCCCGAAGGTAAACAGCTCGGTATTCTCGAAACCACGAAGGCCATTTCCTTGGCTTTGGAAGTCGGCCTCGACCTTGTCGAAGTCGCCCCCAATGCCACGCCGCCAGTCTGCCGTATCATGGATTTCGGCAAGTACGTGTACGAGGAACAGAAGAAGACCTCTCACGTGAAATCCACGGCGAGCAAGATCAAGGAAATCGAATTTAGCGCGCGTATCGCCGACGGCGATTTCTTCACCAAGGTTCGCCACGCCGAAGAATTTCTCGGTCACGGCAATAAAGTGAAGCTCCGCCTCAAGTTCCGCGGTCGCGAAATGGCGCACACCGATCTTGGTTTCGCCGTCATGACGCGTGCGGTCGGAGAGTTGGTTGGCATGGGTAATCCTGATGCTGAACCCAAACTCATCGGTCGTAACATTCACGTGATGCTCACCCCGCTCGCGCCCAACAAGCGCAAGCCGAAGTTCCAATCGCAAGGTAGCTCGCCCGCCGTTGATGATGGTCCCGATCTCTCGGGCGACGACGACGAGGATGACAAAACCACGGCGGGCGCCTGAGGTTTTTAGTATGAACACCCAGCGGGTGCGATGGGCCGCGCTGGGTGGCTTGATGGGAGGGTTGCTCGTTCTCGGCGTTGAGGCGCAGGAAAATATCCCGCGTCTAGCTCCGACTCGCCCTGGCGCTCCGGCACTGACTCCGGCGGCGCCGGAGTCAGCGAAGCCTAAAACTGAGACCGCCAGTCCCACCCAAGTCCCACGCACCACGCGTTTCGGCGCGACTGATTGGGTTGAGATTGGCGTCGTGGCCAAACGCCTCGGACTTAAGGTAGGTTGGACGCTTTCATCGCGCGAGGCGGTACTCACTGATAAAGACACCCGTCTTGAACTGGCCTCAGATCGACTGGAAGCAGGACTCAACGGCCAGCGCATTTTCCTCGGTCAGGCGCCGGTGTCACGCAGCGGTAATTTATACGTGAGCAAGATCGACTTCGAGCGCTGCCTCGTGCCGCTCGTGCGTCCCGCCTTGCTCGGCGTGCCCAAACCCGCCCCGAAAACCATCGTGATCGATCCCGGCCACGGCGGGCCCGACACCGGCAAGGTCAATGGCGCCCTAGGCCTGTTTGAGAAAACCTACACGCTCGATACCTCGCTGCGGTTGAAAAAAATCCTCGAAGCGCGCGGCTGGAAGGTCGTGCTCACGCGCAGCGATGATCGCCAGCTGAAACCCGGCAAACAGGACGACTTGCAACGCCGCGCGCAGATCGCCGCCGACGCCGACGCGGATGTGTTTGTGAGCATTCACTTCAACTCCGTCGCCGAGCAGGTGGAGAAAGTCAGCGGGGCCGAAGTCTATCGCTTCACGCCGCAACACCAGCCGCCCGTCACGCGCGCGCTGCGGCGCCTCGACGACGAGGTGCTCAATCCCGGCAACGGCAACGATGTCTGGAATAGCCTCCTCGCGTATTCGATTCAGCGGCGCCTGCTGCGCGATTTGAAACTAGATGACCGCGGTTTCAAGCACGACCGCCTCGCCGTGCTCCGGCTCGTTTCCTGTCCTGCTGTCCTAATCGAAGGCGGATTCCTTTCCAATACCACTGAGGCCCGCCGCATCGGCAACGCCGCTTACCGCCAGCAACTCGCCGAGGCGATCGCCAACGGTCTGAGCGCCTACGCGTCGCAGTTGCAAAGTCTGCGTAGCGGAGTGAACACTCCCGCAGGTTAAGCTTAAGTTCCGCTCCGTCTAATCTTATCTCTTTTCTCCCTCATGAACTCCCGCCACCTTGCCGCCTTCTTCGCAGTTCTCGCCGTCGCCGCGCCGCTCGCCGCTTGGGATTACAACGGCCACCGTATGGTCAACCAGCTCGCGTTGCAGGCCTTACCAGCTGAGTTCCCGGCCTTTGTCCGCGAGCCTGCGAATATCGAGCGTGTGTTGTTTCTCTCCGGCGAAGGCGACCGTTGGCGCAACGTACCCGACCTGATCATGAAACAATCCGGCGGCAGCTGGACCGATCATTTCTGCGACCTCGAACAACTCTCCGAAATCGGTATCGACCCGGCCAAAGTCTCGTCGTTTCGCTACGATTTCATCGTGCAGTTCGCCGCCGCCCGCGCGGCGCACGCCGATAAATTACCCAAGATCGATCCGGTTAAAAACGCCGATCACACGCGTGAGTGGCCCGGCTTTGCGCCGTGGATGATCGCGGAGCATTTCGCGCGGCTGCGCTCGGCGTTTGCTTATCTGAAAGTTTTTGAAGAGCTCGGCACGCCGGAAGAAATCACCAACGCCAAGGCCAACGCCATCTACACCATGGGCGTCATGGGGCACTACGTCGGCGATTGCGCGCAGCCTTTGCACACGACCGTGCATCACAACGGCTGGGTCGGTCCCAACCCCAACGGCTACGCCACCGCGAGTGGCATTCATAGCTGGATCGACGGCGGCTTCATCGCCAAGGCCGGTATCAAGCTCGACGAAATCTCCCCCCAGGTGAAACCTGCGCAGCCCATCGGCCTCGCGCCCCGCGCGGATGGACGAGAGCCGTTGTTCGTCGCGGTGATGGATTATCTCATCGCCTCGCAACAACGCGTCGAACCGCTCTACGCGATGGACAAGGCTGAGAAGTTTCGCGTGAAACCCGGCGTGACGCCGAGCGCCGAAGGCCGTGATTTCATCAAGGCGCGCTTGCTCACCGGCAGCGAAATGCTCGCCGCGATCTGGGTGACGGCGTGGCGTGCGGCCCCGCCCGATACGTTTTTGCGCACTCAGTTGATCCGCCGGCAGGAAGAAGCTAAGGGCACGGGCGCAGGCTCGGGCCGGCCCTGAGCGCGAGTTGGCGGAGCTCGATTGCGCGGTCATGCACGACGATTACGCGGAACGTTTTGGTGGTGTGGGCCGGTTGCTCGGCGCGGCGGCGCTGGATAAATTACGCGCGGCGCACGTGGCCGTAATCGGCGTCGGCGGCGTGGGCTCATGGACGGTCGAGGGCCTCGCGCGCAGCGGCGTGGGCGCGCTCACGTTGATCGATCTCGACGATGTATGCGTGACCAATGTGAACCGCCAGTTGCCTGCGCTCGATGGCCAGATCGGACGGCCCAAAATTGACGTGCTCGCCGAGCGCGTGCGGTTAATTAACCCCGCGTGTCGCGTCACGACGGTGGCAGAGTTTTTCACGCCGGCCTCGTCGGAGCGTTTGCTCGCGGGGAAATTTAACGGCATCGTGGATGCGGTAGATCTCATGTCGCACAAAGCGCTGATCATCGCGGAAGCGGTGAAGCGGCGCCTCAAATGCGTGACTGTGGGGGGCGCGGGTGGTCGATGCGATGCGACGCAATTACGCGCGGGCGATCTCGGGCAATCGGGCTGCGACGAGTTGCTGCGCCAGGTGCGCAAGAAGCTGCGGCGCGATTACGGTTTCGCGGTCGGCAAAGGGAATCTGTATGGCGTGCGCTGCGTGTGGACCGAGGAGAAACCGGTATTTCCGTGGGCCGATGGCACGTGCCGCGCCGAAGTCGAACCCGGAACGAATCTCAACTTAGACTGCGCGACGGGCTTTGGCACCGCGGTGTGGGTGACGGGTGCCTTTGGCCTCGTCGCTGCGCAGGAAATGGTGCGCGAACTCGCCGCTGAGCGCGCGCTGGTTTGAGCAAGCGCCCCGCACCTAAGCGTGGAGGAAGAGCCGCCTGTAGTTGGCGGCGACTTGGGCGGTGAGGGTCGCGAGCGGGAGCTCTCGGAGCGTCGCGAGTGCGGCGTAGGTGGCGGCGAGGTTGGCGGGGTGGTTCAACTCTGGTCCAGCGTCGAGCGCGTGGGGCGCGTGCTCCGGTGGAGCCAGCATCGCGGGTGCATCGGTCTCGATGAGCAGGCGCTCCAGCGGGATGGTTTGATACAACGCGCGCAGGCGGGCGTGGCGCGGGGCGAGGTACGCGCCGTTAAAGGAGAAATACGCGCCGAGCGCGGCGAAGGGCGTGACGAGTTCGGCCGAGCCGCTGTAGGCGTGCAGGAGAAAACCGCGCGGCGGGAGCGGGACGGCTTGCAACGTTTCGAGCAACAGGCCGAAGGCGTCGATGCAATGGATCGTGGCGGGACGGTCGAGCGCGACGGCGAGCGCGAGCTGAATTTGGAAAATATCGCGTTGTTCCTCCAGCGGGGCGCGGCGCAGGCCGGCGAGGCGCGGATCATCGGGCCGTGCGCGGTCGAGCATCCAGCGGTCGAGGCCGATTTCGCCGACGGCCGCGTGAGGATCGGCGGCGAGGTAATGACGCAGCGTTTCGAGCCACGCGGGGGAACGGCTGCCGGTGTCCCAAGGATGCAGGCCGTAGCTGGGCGTGAGGTGGAGCGACGGGTGCTTTGCCGGGACGCTCTCGGCGAGCGCGGCGACGGTGGGCCAGTCGGCTTCCTCGGTGCCGTTGACGACGAGGTGGGTGACGTTGGCGGCGGTGAGCGCACGGAGGATCGCGGGGACGTGCAGGGCGAGCGCTGGGGCAGCGAGGTGGTTGTGCGCGTCGCAGAATGTCATGACGAAGCCGAGGCGGCGCGTTGCTCAGGCGAGGTGCGATTGCGCGAGGGTGCGGATGCGTTGGCGGACGGCGGTTAGACCGTTGCGGCGCGTGGGGGAGAGGTTGGCTAGGAGCTCGAGGGCGGCGAGCGGGTCGGTGTCGCTGGCGGCAATCTCCGCGGGAGTGGCGCCGCTGAAAAACTCGGCGAGGCCTACTACGAGGCCGCGCACGAGAGGCGAGTCGGCATCGGCTTGGAAGGCGAGCAGCCCATCGGACCGAAGCTCGGCGGTGAGCCAGACGGCGGAGATGCAGCCGAGCACGCGGTGGGCCTCGGAGCGGGCGGCGGCAGGTAGCGGCGGGGTCCGCCGGGCGCGATCGACGAGGAGAGTGAGACGCTCCTGCAGGTCGTCGATGGGCGCAAAATCGTCGGTGAGCACAGAGAGTTTGGCGGTGAGGATCACGGTGAAGAGTGCAACGCGTAGGCAGACCGGGGGCAATCTTGTTGGACAGATCGCACCTTGATGCGCTCTGGGGTGAGTGTTTGGGTCTGGAGATGAAACGTATAATCGGCCTTTGGGTTTTATGGTGCGCTGGGTTGGCAGTAAGCGCGCGAGCGGGGGATCTGCAGCCGCTGGTGGATCGAGCGGTGCAGTCTACGCTGGAGCGGTTTCAGGCGCAGGGGCTCAAGTCTGACCAACTCGCGATCACCTTGGTCGATCTGAGTGCGGCCGAACGGCCGCAGCAGGCGAGTTATCGCGGCGAGGTGTCGATCTATCCGGCGAGTGTGATTAAGTTATTCTACCTCGCAGCGGCGCATCGTTGGCTCGAGGACGGGAAGCTTACTGATACTTCGGAGCTACGACGGGCCATGCGGGATATGATCGTGGATTCGTCAAATGATGCGACGCACTACGTGATCGATCTATTATCGGGGACGACGAGCGGGCCGGAGTTGCCTGAGGCGGAACTTAAAACGTGGTTCGAGAAACGGGCGGTGGTGACGCGGTATTTTGCGGGGCTAGGTTATAGGGGCGTCAATGCGAGCAAGAAGCCTTGGAGCGACGGGCCTTACGGTCGGGAGTCGCAGGCGATTCGTGCATATGAGCCGAAGCGCAATATGCTCACGACGGAGGCGACGGCGCGGTTGTGGGTTGATATCGCGACTGGGCTTAGCGTGACGCCGACGCGGAGCTCGGAGATGAGGGCGCTATTGGAGCGTGATCCTGCGGCAAAGACGGAAGATCTGGATGATCAGGCCAAGTTCACTGGGACGGAGTTGCCGGCGGGAGCGAAGTTGTGGTCGAAGGCGGGTTGGACCAGTCAGACGCGGCATGAGTCGGCGTATGTGGAGCTACCGGGCGGCCGGAAGTACGTGCTCGTGGTCTTCACGATGGATCATGCAGGCGAGCGGGCGATCCTACGTAATATCGCGGCCGTAGTCGCCGCTGGCATGTCGAAGGTGCGGGAATAAAATTGCGCCTGAGCAGGCAGCGAGGCTTCGCTAAGTTATGCATACCGAACCCGATGCCCCCGCAAACTCAGGCAAACGTAACACGCTGTATTTACAAGTGCTGGCCGCCATCGTGGTCGGCGTGGTGGTAGGGTACTTATGGCCGGATTTCGGTGCGTCGCTGAAGCCGCTCGGCGATGGCTTCATCAAGCTCGTGAAGATGCTGATCGCGCCAATTATTTTTGCGACCGTGGTCGTGGGCCTCGCGGGCATGGGTGACTTGAAGAAGGTCGGCCGCGTGGGTGGGAAGGCGCTATTATATTTTGAAATCGTTTCCACGCTCGCATTGATCATCGGTCTGGTGGTGGCGAATGTGTTCGTGCCGGGCGCGGGCGTGCATGCGAACGCGGCTTCGCTCGATGCAAAGGCGGTGGCGAGTTACACCAAGGCGGCGCAAGGGCAAACCACGACGGAGTTTTTGATGCATATCATACCGAACACATTTGTTGGGGCGTTTGCCGAAGGTGAAATTTTACAGGTTTTATTGTTGGCGGTGTTGTTCGGCATCGCGCTCGGGCAGATCGGCGAGCACGGGCGTCCGGTGCTCAACTTGATCAACGAGGTGTCGCGCGTGATTTTCGGCATCGTGAGCATGGTGACGAAGCTGGCGCCGGTGGCGGCGTTTGGCGCGATGGCGTTTACCATCGGGAAATATGGCCTGCGCTCGCTGGTGTCACTTGGGGCGCTCATGGCGTGCGTGTACCTGACGTGTGCGCTCTTTGTATTTGTGGTGCTCGGGCTAATCGCGCGATTCAACGGCTTCAGCGTGTGGAAAATCATCAAATACATTCGCGAAGAGCTGTTGATCGTACTGGGAACTTCTTCGTCGGAGACGGCGTTGCCGGGGTTGATGAACAAGATGGAAACGGCGGGTTGCGCGCGGCCGGTGGTCGGTATCGTCGTGCCCTCGGGCTACTCGTTTAACTTGGATGGGACCTCGATTTATTTGACGATGGCCGCTCTCTTCGTAGCGCAGGCGACGGACACGCCACTGACGTTGTGGGAGCAGGCGAAATTGTTGCTAGTGCTCATGATTACTTCGAAGGGCGCGGCGGGCGTGACGGGGAGCGGATTTATCACGCTGGCGGCGACGCTGGCGGCGACGGATAAGATTCCTGTGGCAGGTATGGCGCTGATTCTCGGCGTGGATCGGTTTATGTCGGAAGCTCGCGCGATCACCAATTTCATCGGCAACGCCGTGGCGACCTTGATCGTGGCGAAGTGGGACGGCTCATTCGACGCTACGAAGGGCGGCGAAGTGTTGGCGGGGAAGCAGCCGAGTAGTTTAGTTTAACGCTCAGAGCTTATTTCACCTGCCAGTTTTTTACCTCGCCTCCTTTACTGGCTGAAGGCTCCGTTGGGTGCGTTCCCCCGCTCCCATGCCCCTTTTTGATCAGCTGATTGCATCGTGTCTGCGTGCGGTGGCCCCGGCCGCCGCGACTTGGGCGCTTCTTGCCCCGCAGGCGGGAAAGGCGGCCTCAGCTCCGGCGCATCTTGCAGAGGACCTGGTTGGCCGCTACTGTATGGATTGTCACGATGACAGTATCACGAAGGGCGGACTCTCGCTCGAGGGAATCGCGGCCAAGAGTCCAGCTACAGATCCTGCTCTATGGGAAAAGATTTTACGCAAAATAGATCACCAGCAGATGCCACCGATCGGGGAGGATCGTCCCTCATCCGCCGAATACCGGCAGGTCGTGACATTTTTAAAAGCTGAGCTTGATCGGGCTTCGACCGCGGCGCCGGATCCCGGTCGCACGGATACGTTTCGCCGGCTTAATCGCACCGAATACCAAAACGCTATCCGTGACCTGCTCGCGCTCGAGATTGATGCGACAACCTTGTTGCCGAATGACGAACCGGCGCGGGGCTTTGACAACGTCACGGTCGGAAACCTGTCGACCACGCTGCTCGATCGTTATGTGTCGGCGGCACAAAAAATCGCTCGGCTGGCGCTCGGCGCGCCCCGCAAGACGCCCGGCGGCGATACGTTTCGCGTTCCACCGGATCTCACGCAGGAAGGCCACATCGAAGGACTCCCGCTTGGCACGCGTGGCGGGGCTTTGATCCCTTACACGTTTCCGCAGGACGGAGATTACGAGATTCAAGTTCGACTTGCGCGGGATCGCAACGAACAGGTCGAGGGCCTTAAGGCTCCCCACGACATCGAGGTACTCATCGACGGAGAACGCGTTGCCCTCGCCTCCGTGAAGCCGCCCGGTGCTGACAAAAATGCCGAGGGCGTGGACACGCACCTTAAGTTCCGTGTCCCTATTAAAGCTGGCCTTCATCATGTCGGTGTTACGTTCATAAAAAATCCCTCGGTGCTGATCGAGACCGAGCGCCAGCCCTTTGTCGCGCGGTTCAACATGCACCGCCACCCCCGCACCGCCCCGGCGCTCTACCAGACTTCGATTACCGGTCCGTTCAACGCCACCGGTCCGGGCGACACGCCAAGTCGACGCTTGATCTTCGGGGAGTTGATGAAGGGAGGAGCGTTGGCCAACGATGAAGTCCGTGCTCGGGCGATTTTGGCGCCGCTCCTGCGCCGCGCCTATCGTCGCCCGATTAACGACGAGGATCTGCGTCGTCCGCTCCAGTTTTTTCGTGAAGGCAGTGCTGAAGGCGCAGGCTTCGAAGCGGGGATCGAAAGTGCGCTGGCCGCGATTCTTGTCGCGCCACAATTTTTGATCCGCGTGGAAAGCGATCCCGCCGGCTTGGCGCCGGGTGCGGTTTATAGCATCAGTGAACAAGAGTTCGCTTCGCGACTTTCGTTTTTTCTCTGGAGTAGTTTACCGGATGATGTGCTTCTCGAGGCGGCCGAGCGCGGTGATCTGCGCCGCCCGGCTGTGCTCGAGCAGCAGGTCCGCCGCATGCTCGCCGATCCACGCGCACGTAATCTTGCCACTAATTTCGCCGCGCAATGGCTCCACCTCCGTGGCCTAGAATCCGTCGCGCCAGATGTGCGCCGCTTTATCGATTTTGACGACAACCTCCGTCACTCGATGCGCCGTGAGACGGAACTCTTTTTTGAAAACATCATGACCGCAGATCGTCCGGTGACCGAATTGATCTCGGCTGACTACTCGTTTCTTGATGAGCGCCTCGCGAAACACTACGGCGTGCCGCATCTGTATGGCAGTCATTTTCGTCGCGTTTCATTTACAGGCATGGCCGAACGTCAGCGCGGCGGCCTGCTTCGCCAAGGCAGTATCCTCACCGTGACTTCCTACGCCACCCGCACCTCCCCGGTGATCCGCGGTAACTGGATCCTCGCCAATCTGGTCGGCTCGCCGGCGCCGCCGCCTCCACCCAACGTGCCGGCTCTCGACGATGGTCATGTTTCCGCGGCGCTGCCCATCCGGGCTCGCTTGGCCGCGCACCGCGAGAAGCCGGTCTGCGCGAGTTGCCACAATCTGATGGATCCAGTCGGTTTCTCGCTCGAAAATTTCGATGCGGTCGGTCGTTGGCGCACGGTCGAGGAGCGGCTTCCGGTTGATGCAACAGGTGGCTTCCCGGATGGCTCGAAGTTTGAAGGTGTCGCTGGTCTGGAGCAGGCGCTCCTCTCGCGGCCGGATTTATTCGCGGCGACGCTGACAGAAAAACTTCTTACCTTCGCCCTCGGCCGCGGCGTCGAGTTGTCCGACGCTCCCGCCGTCCGCGCGATCGTGCGTCGCGCCGAAGCGGAGAATTTTCGTTTCTCCGCTCTTATTCTTGGTATCGTCAACAGTCCGCCCTTTCAGATGCGTCGTACCCCTAAACCATGAGCTCGTTCGTCTCCAAAAAAGCCCTGCCTCGTCGTACTTTTCTGCGTGGAATGGGAGCTGCGTTGTCGCTCCCTTTGCTCGACGCGATGATTCCTGCAGCCACGGCCGCGACGAAGACGGCGGCTCTACCGGTCCGTCGTCTCGGTTATGTTTTTATGCCGATGGGCTGTGACCAGTCCCGCTGGACGCCGCGCGGCACCGATGGAAAATTAAGCGAGCTTTCGCCCATTCTAGCATCGCTCGCGCCTCACCGCGAACACGTCACGGCTTTTACCAATCTCGAACTGCGTAACGCCTACCCCGGTTCGCACGCCACATCCAACTCCTCGTTCCTGAGCGCCGCCAAAGCCAAACACACCGAAAGCTCCGACTACTATCTCGGCACCACCGCCGACCAACTCGCAGCGCGACAACTTGGTCGCGAGACTCAGCTCGCTTCCCTCGAACTCTCGATGGACATGCTTCAGACCACCGGCCAGTGCGACAACGGCTACGCCTGTGTTTACCAAAATAACCTTTCCTGGTCCTCACCGACCACTCCGCTTCCTTCTGAGGCGCATCCGCGCATCGTCTTTGAGCGCTTATTTGGCGAAGGCGGTAGCCTGGTCGAGCGTCGCGCCTCGCTCCGTCAGCGCGCCAGTTTGCTCGATTGGATTACCGAGGATATTTCCAGTCTGAAACGGCAATTAGGTCCGGCCGACCGAGCCAAAATCGCCGAATATCTCGACACTGTCCGCGAAGTCGAACGGCGCATCCAAAAAGCCGAAGCCGATGTCGCCCAGAGCTCGCTCCCGCCCGATCTTGAGCGTCCGCTAGGCGTCCCATCCTCTTACACCGAGCACGCCAAACTCATGTTTGATCTGCAAGTCCTCGCCATGCAGGGCGACATCACCCGAGTGACGACTTTCCAGCTGGCGCGAGAAACGAGCAACCGTACCTACGCGGTCGAGACTGGCGTCGCCGACCCACATCATCCGCTTTCCCACCACGGCAACGACCCAGACAAAATCGCGCGTATGGCCAAGATCAACGCCTTCCACGTCTCGCTTTTTGCTTATTTTCTAGAGCGCCTGAAGGCCACGCCCGAGGGTAACGGCACACTCTTGGATCACTCTTTACTGCTCTACGGCAGCGGCATTGGAAACCCCAACGTACACGACCACACCAACCTGCCAATCCTCGTTGCCGGTGGCGCGGCGGGCGGCATGAAGGGCGATCGACACATCCGCTACGACAAGCCCGTGCCGCTCGCCAATCTACACCTTACGCTGCTCGACAAAGTGGGCGTGAACATCGAGCGCTTCGGCGACAGCTCCGGCAAGATTACCGATCTGTTTACCCCGCTTAGCGTATGAAGGGTGGCTCGCGTGATGAAACAAAAATCTCTTCCACACCGTTTGTCCGGCTCACGCGTTGGGTGCTCGCTTAGCTTGCTCGCGGTTTTGGCGGGCTTCGTCTGGAGCGCAGCGTGCGCGCAGGCCTCGGAGGCGATGTTGAACGCCGTGCAAGCCGCGGATCTAGCGCTCGTGCGTCGCTTGCTCGCGGCGGAACCGGCGTCCGCGCATATGCCCAATCGTTACGGCGTCACCCCGCTCGCGCTCGCGTGTACCAATGGTGACTCCGCTACAGTGGACGGGCTCCTTGCCGCCGGCGCCGACGCTAACCGTGCTCTTCTCGGCGGTGAAACTCCCCTCATGACCGCCGCGCGCACGGGTCGGATCTCGGTCGTGACCTCACTCCTCGCGCATGGGGCCGTCGTTGATGCCAAACTGCCCAGCGGGCAAACCGCCCTGATGTGGGCCGCCGCCGAGGGGCATACAGCCGTGGTCGCGGCGCTCATCGCCGCCAAGGCTGATGTGACGGCGCAGGTTCCCACCGGCCTCAACGCCTTGCTCTTCGCGGTTCGTGCGGGTCACATCGAGACTGTGCGGGTGTTGTTAAAAACGGGCTTGGACATCAACGCGGTCACCGCTCCGACTAAGACTGGCAACAAGCTGCCCAAGCGCGGCAACAGTGCGCTCACGCTGGCCGTGGAAAATGGCCACTTTGAAGTGGCTTCTGTGCTCCTCGATCTCGGCGCCGTTCCCAATGACCTGCGCTCCGGTTACGCTCCGTTGCATATTCTTGCGTGGATTCGCAAACCCGACATCGGCGAGGACGAAGGTGATCCTATTCCTGAGGACCACGGCAACGTCACCAGCGAGCAACTCATCCGCAAGCTCGTCGCTCATGGCGCCGATGTGAACCTGCGTCTCACCGGCGGCCCCTCCGGCGGTGGCCGCATCAACCGCAAAGGCTGCACGCCCTTTATGTTGGCGGCGGACACGGCGGACCTCGCATTTATGAAACTCCTCGTCGAGCTCGGCGCCGATCCTAAGATCACAAATGTGGACGGTTGCACGCCGTTGATGGCGGCGGCCGGACTTGGCACGCGTTCCGCCGAAGAAGAAGCCGGCACCGACGAGGAAGCGGTGGCGGCCTGCAATTATCTGCTCGGGCTCGGCGCGGACATCGATGCGGTTTCAAAAAATGGTGATACGGCGATGCACGGCGCAGGCTTCGCCAACTTCCCGAAAGTCGTGAAATTTTTAGACGCAAAAGGCGCGAAGATCGAAATCTGGAATCAAAAAAACCAACGCGGCTGGACGCCGTTGCTGGTGGCGGAAGGGCATCGCTATGGGAATTTTAAACCCTCGTTTGAGACAATCGCGGCCTTTCACGAAGTGATGCGCTCCCATGGACTGACGCCGCCCGAACCGACGCCGCCGGTCGCAGAAATCGGCTACAAGCAGCTCTGATTGCCTCGGCCCCGTCGGTGCGACCCACCGAGACGAGGCGCGTTAATTCAGGAATATCGCCTCGTTGGTCTGGAAGAGGGCGTGGGCGAGTTTGGTCCAAGCGTCGAGAGGGGCACGATTTTCGTTGAGCGCGAAGCCGCCGGGCGGCCGGTTGTCCATGCCGCCTTTTTTCATACTGGCCATCTGGGCGGCGCGTTGGGTTTGGCGTTGTTGTTTGCGGGATTCTTCGGCGCGAGCGGAGATGGGCGCGAGCGGGAGGTCGAGGGCGAGGCCGGCGGGATTAGCTTTCACGTAGCGGAGGCCAAGGGCGATTTCTTGCTCGCTGGGCGGGCGTTGGTAGATGGCGAGGTACAGGGAGGTGACGCGTTCTTGGTCGCTTGTAAGGTCCGCAAATTCAGGGCGGTGCGTAAGACGGCGGGCCGTTTCGACGACGAGCGGGCTGTTCATGAGAAACAAGGCTTGGGCGGGGACGATCGTCTCGTAACGGCGACCGCTGGGCAGATCGGGGTTTGGGAAGTCGAACTGTGTGAGGAGTTCAGGTGGGTTGCGCCGGTCGATATAGGTGTAGACGGCGCGCCGGGTGGCAAATTCCTCGGTGCCCATCGGGATCGAGCGGCCGCCGAGTTTGGGCTCGAGGGTGCCGGCGATGGCGAGGAGTGAATCGTGGAGTTGCTCGAAATCGAGCCGGCGGACGGGGGCGCGCCAGAGGTAGCGATTGTTGGGGTCTTGCTCGGCGTACTTGGGGTTGTTGGCAGAGCTTTGTTGGTAGGTAGCGCTGAGGACGATGAGGCGGTGAAGTTTTTTGATGGACCAACCATCTTCGACAAAGCGACTCGCGAGGTAGTCGAGGAGTTCGGGGTGGCTGGGCGGGGCGGACATGTTGCCGAGGTCGTCGGGGGTGGGAACGAAACCGGTGCCGAAGTGTTGTTGCCAAACGCGGTTGACGAGGACGCGCGCGGTCATGGGGTTTTTGGGGTCGGCGATAGCGAGGGCGAGCGGGAGGCGGCCGCTGCCTTCGTGCCATTCGGGGCGCTTCTTGGGATCGGGTGAAAGAATTTCGAGGAAACGACGGGGGACGATGGGGCCTTTGTTTTGAGCTTCGCCGCGGATTAGAACGGCGTAATCACGAGAACGGGTAATGTCGGTTACGACGGCGGCGCGGGCGGGCGAGCCCGGGTGGTTGGAGTCGAGGTCGCCGATTTCGCGTTGGATACGGGTTTCTTCGCGAACGAGTTCTTTACGTTTCTCGGCATCTTTTTCGCGGGATTTTCGGAAGGTGGCGTACCGGGTTTCGAGGTCGTCGGCTTGGAGTTTGAGGGCGTCGGATTTAGCGAGGTAATCGAGGAGCTCGGGCGTTTTGGGGATTTTGGCAAAGAGGGTGGGTTGGTCGCGGGCGTACTTGGGTTCGTTGAGATTGGCGAAGACGCCGTAGAGCGAGTAGTAATCTTTGGTGGGAATGGGGTCGAATTTGTGGTCGTGGCAACGCGCGCAGGAGACGGTGAGGCCAAGGAAGGCTTTGCTGGTGACGTCGATGCGGTCGTTGATGATGTCGTGGGAGACACCGTTGAATTTGTTACCAAGGGAAAGGAAACCGAGGGCGGCGAGGGAGCGTTGGTCGAGCGGGGGCTCGGCGTCGGGGTTTTTAGTTTTGGATTTTTTGATGGCCGCGGCGAGGAGGCGATCGGCGGCGAGTTGCTCAACGATGAATTGGTTGTAGGGAAGATCGCGGTTGAAGGCGTCGATGACGTAGTCGCGATAGGTCCAGGCGTTGGGGTAACGGAGGTCCTCGCGGCCCTTGGCGTCGCCTTTAGTGTCGGAGTAGCGGGCGACATCGAGCCAGTAGCGGCCCCAACGTTCGCCGTAGGAGGGGGAGGCGAGGAGGCGATCGACGAGTTGGGCGTAAGCGTCAGGCGCGGGGTCGGCTATAAAGGCGTTGATCTCCGCGGCGGTGGGCGGGAGGCCGGTGAGATCGAAGCAGAGGCGGCGGATAAGGGCGCGCCGATCGGCGGCGGGGTTGGGGGTGAGGCCGTGATCTTGGAGGGTCGCGAGAATGAAAGTGTCGACTGGGTTTTGGATCCAGGTGGCGTCGGCCGGGGTGGCAGGAGCAGGGAGCGCGGGTTTCTTGACGGGTTGGAATGCCCAATGGTTTTTGCCGATGCCGCCGTAGGTGGTTATGGCGCCGGGTTTGGTGGCTGCGGGTACGCGCGGATCAGGGGCTCCGCGGCGGACCCATTCGGTGAGGTCGGCGATTTGGGCGTCAGTGAGTTTTTTGCCCTTAGGGGGCATCTGGAGTTCCTCGTCTTTATAACTGATGGCTGTGATGAGGAGACTCTCGTTGGGTTGGCCGGGAATGAGGGCGGGGCCGGTGTCGCCACCCATGAGAAGCGCGGCGGAAGAATCGAGGAGGAACCCGCCTCTGACGCGGTCGGCGTCGTGGCTGTGGCATTTGTAACAGTGCTCGACTAGGACGGGGCGGATCTTGTTCTCGAAGAAGGCGAGGTCGGCGGAGGATAGGGCGGCGGCGGGCGTGGAGGTGGGGGTTGCGGCGTGGGTAAGCGCACTGAGCAGAAAAATTAACAGAAGCGAGTAGGGGCGCATGGCAGGCGGGGCACTCAGGCGAGAACGGGTCTAACGACTTCGCCGGCGACGTCGGTGAGGCGGAAATCGCGTCCGTTGAAGCGGTAGGTGAGCTTCGTATGGTCGAGACCGAGGCAATGAAGCATCGTCGCGTGGAGGTCGTGGACGTGAACTTTATCGGTGACGGCGGCGGCACCGAATTCGTCGGTCGATCCGTGGACGGTGCCGCCTTTGATGCCGCCGCCGGCCATGACTACAGAGAAGGCTTTAGCGTTATGATCGCGGCCAGGGTTTTCGTAGCCATTGCGATCTTTGGTCGGTTTTCGACCGAATTCGCCGCCCCAGACAACGAGCGTGCTGTCAAGGAGGCCACGTTGTTTGAGGTCAGCGAAGAGGGCGGCGAGGGGACCGTCGATCTCGCCGGCTTTGGCGGAGAGTTTTTCGCGGAGGTCTTGGTGGTGGTCCCAGCCGTCGTGCCAGACTTGGACAACGCGGACGCCGCGCTCGATAAGGCGTCGGGCGATAAGGAGTTGTTTGCCCTGCTGGGTGTTGCCGTAGGTGGCGCGGGTGGCTTCCGTTTCTTTACTAAGGTCGAATGCATCGGTGGCCTCGGCCTGCATGCGGAAAGCAATTTCGTAGGATTCGAGACGAGTCTCGAGGGCCGCTTCGCGCTGGAGGTTTTGGGCGTGTACCTCGTTGAGTTGGTGGACGAAATCGAGTTGTCGGCGTTGCTCGTGGGGGGCGACGTAGCTGTTGCGGATGTTTTGGATCATCTGCTGCACGGTGGCGGCGGTAGTATTGATTGAGGCGCCTTGGAACGTGCCGGGAAGGAAGGCTGAGCCGTAATTGCCGGCGCCGCCAGTGGGGAGTTTACCGCTGCGCAGGGCGATGAAGCCAGGGAGATTTTGATTTTCGGTGCCGAGGCCGTATACCAGCCAAGAGCCGAGGCTGGGCTTGGTGAGGCGTAGCGAACCGGTGTTCATGAAAACCGTGGCGACGTCGTGGGCGGGAATGTCGGTCCACATCGAGCGGATGACCGCAAGGTCGTCGGCGTGAGCGGCAGTCTTGGTGAAGACGTCGCTGATCTCTAGACCGGAATCGCCGTACGGTTTAAATTGAAACGGTGAACCCATCGCGATGCCGCCGTCGGCGAGGGTTTTGTTATCGAGACGAGTAAGGGTCGGCTTGGGGTCCCAGGTGTCGACGTGGGACGGAGCGCCTTGGGCAAAGATGTGGATGATGGCTTTGGCTTTGCCGGGAAAATGTGGGGGCTTGGGAAGCAACGGGCTCGGGCCAATTTTTAAATCGGCAGCAGCTGGAGTCGCGCCGATAAGCTGGGCAGGTACGAGCGAGGCGAGGCCAAGGGCGCCGACGCCCATGCCGACGCGTGAAAGTAATTGGCGGCGAGTAAGAAAGTAGTCGGCAAGGTCCGTCGAGATGCCATGGCACGCGTGGCCGGGGTTCAGGGGGAAGTCGTGAGGCATAGTGGGTAAGACGCCGACGCGGTGCGGTGGTTGCGCTAGGGTAACGCAGGGAGGGGGGGATCCATTACGCCGGCGCGAGGGGTTATGGAAGCAGGAATTTTAACCGTATCCCACGGATTGGTGCCGCTGAGCGGGTAAAATGGAGCGCAGCCAACGCGGTCTCTGAGCTTTTAAATCTGCGAGTGGAGGGATCGCAACATCGGTCGTGGCGGCCATGGCGCGCTGCAGTTCGCATTCTTCGCGGTGGACTAGGCTATCGACCTAGACGACTTGCGCGGCGGCCTCGAGGGCTAGAGTCTACATACATTTAGTGATTTCCGCGCTCGCCGTGGCGCCAGTAGGAATGCGTTACAACGCGGTTGATTGTTTCCATTAGGAGAAGCAAGTTGGCGAGGTAACTCATGCGTCTTCGTCAAACCTCGATTTATTTTTTTACGTGTTTGGTAGCCTCAGTGGCGGCAGTTAGTGAGTCGGCGCGAGCCCAAGGGCTTGAGGCTTTAAATCGGCCTGTACCGCTGGCGGTGGCGAGTGCGGCGACGGCGATGTCACCCGGAGCGGCGGCGCTCACCCTCGCAGCGGCGCAGCGCGCGCAGGAACTCGGATTTCCGGCGACGGCGGTGGAATTATACCGTGAGGCCTTGGCGGCGCCAGGCGTGGATCGGGCCATGCTTACGCTTGGTTTGGTGACCGCGTTACTCGACGATGGACGCGTCGCCGAGGCGGAGAGCGCCTTGAATAGTTGGATCGGCTTGCGCGGCAGTGCGTGGCAGTTGCGGGCGGGACTCGCGGCGGTGACGGCGCGCAAAATCGATGCGGCCAAGGCGGCGCTCGCCGCTGTAAAAGAAACGGAATTGGCGCCGAGCGACCGAGCATGGTGGTTTTATTTGCAAGGTTTGCTCGCGGGCGAATCGGGCGACGTGAAGGCGACGAATAAATTTTTTGAGCAGGCGCAGGCCGCGGCGCTGACGGAGTTGGCGCGGACGCGGTTTCGGCTCGAGGCGGAGCGGATTTTACTCCGGCGCAGCGGCACCGGCAACGAGGCCGATCTGGCCGGGCAACGCCAAGCGATGACGCGTTTCGCGGGGCAGGCAACCGGCTACGGAGCGGCGCGGACTCATGCGGCCAACTTAAACGCGCTCGGGCGTAAGTCCGAGGCGGTTGCGGTGATCCAGCAGCAGTTGCTCGTGTTGCCGCGCGACGAGCGTCAGTATGCGGATGACTTTAGATTGTGGCTCGGGTTAATCGCGGGCGCATCCGATGGGTCAGGACGTGCGGCATTGCTGGAGCTCGTGGCGGGCGGACGCGATGGGGTGCGGCAACGCTTGGCGCTACGCTTGCTTGCGCAGGCCTCGGAAAAAAATCCGGGTCGCAGCCAGTTGCGCGCGGAGCTTGGGCGCTGGATCGCGGAGACTCCGACGCATGCGTTGCAGGAAGAGTTTTATTTGTATCGGGCGAATCTGTTACTGGGCGATAAAAGCTACGCGGCAGCGGAAGACGATGCGCGGGCGCTATTGGAAAAATTTCCCGGTTCGCCCCTGCGGGCTGAGGCGTGGGAAGTGCTCACGGGAGCAGCGTGGGAGCAGCGGCGTTATCGCTTGGCGGCAGACAGCGCGAAGAAGGCGGCGGCAGCATTGCCGGTGGGTGCGCGGCGGGCGGAGTTGGGCGTGCTACTGGCGGAAGCGTGGTTTCGGGCGCAGGATTTCCGGCCGGCGGCTGATGCATATGCGGCGGTCTTGCGTGATCCGCCGGCAGCGCTGAAACCGGAGATATTGAGCGCGCTGCGTTTTCAGCGCGTGCAAGCGGAGATCGAGGCAGGATCGCCGGAGGCGGCGCAGACCGTGCTTGACGGGCTCGCAGCGGAGTCGGGTTTTTCGCTCGAAGATCGTTGGCAGGCGGAGTGGAATTTAGCGCGAGCGTTGCAGGCGCGCGGTGCTAATGGCGTGGCCGCGGCTTATGCGCGCGTAGAGCGGTTGCTCGGCGGGAATGTGGGGTCGGGATTACCGGCGAAGTTGCGGGCCCGGCTGGAGTGGCTGCGCGCACGATTAGCGCTCGATGTAGAGCCGGCTGAGCCGGCGAAAGCGTTAGAATATCTGCGGGCTTTGACGCCGGAGGCGTTGGCGAAGGCGTTGGCGAGCGAACCAGTGGCGCTGCGCACGGAGTTGGCGAGTGCGGCGGCGTTATTGCAGGCGCAGGCTTTGTTTAAGCAGGGCAAGGAAGAGGCAGGTGTGGCGCAGTTGAAAAAACTGCGAGAGGATTTCAAGGACTCGGATGCGGCGGTGGCCTCGTATCTGGAAGAGGCGGATCACTACGCAAAGCAGTTCAACGCGGTGCAGGCCCAGCAGCTTTATACGGATTTGGCGGATAAATTTCCGGGCAATATCAACGCGCCTTACGCGTTGTATTTCGCGGCGCTGCAGGCGGAGGCGAGCGGTGATGCACGTTTGCCGGAGGCGCAAAATTTATTGGATGATCTGGTGCGAAAATACCCGCAGAGTGAACTGGTGTTCGCGGCGCGCTTGAAGCAGGGGCATTTGTTGCGAAAGCTCAGTCAGTTTCCACAAGCGCAACAGACTTATGAGTCGTTGGTGAACGCGTTTGCGACGAGTCCAGATGTGGTGTTGGCGCAGCTGGCGTTGGCGGAGTGTCACAATGCACAGGCGGCGAGCGATCCGTCTCATTTGGAGAGCGCGTTGGTGTTGCTGGAGCATGTGCGCGATCGCGTGGATGCGCCTCTGGATGTGCGCATTGAGGCGGGTTTTAATCTCGGCGTGGTGTTGCGACAGCGCGGAGAGTTAGAGAAGGCGGCGGTGGGTTGGTGGCGAGATGTGGTCTCGCCGTTTTTGTTGGATGCAAAGCAGGCCGCACAGCTGAGCGAGCGGGCGAAGGGGCGTTATTGGATGGCGCGGACGTTGATCGAGTTTGGCGGATTGCGCGAGCAACAGGGAAAACTTGAGGAGGCTAAGGAGGCTTGGCTGCTTTTACTCAAGGCGGGATTGCCCGGTGAGGCGCAGGCGAAAGCGCGTCTTGCAAAATATGGAGTCGCTGTGCCGCCGTGAAGCTCTCTGTGGCGGGCCTACGGTTTCGCATTTGCGGAGTCGAGGCGGTGCCGTTTAATTCTCTATTTTACCACGATGTCTGTTTTTAATTTTACGATTTTTGCCAAGGGCGGCCCGATGATGTGGGTGCTGTTGGCGCTGGGTTTATTGACGGTATTGCTCGCGTTGGAACGGGTATTGTTTCTCCACCGTGGACAGATCCGAGCGACGACGTTTCTGGAAGGGATAAAAAATATTTTGGCTAAACGGCGCTTGGTGGAGGCCTTGACGGTGTGCGAGGAGACCCCGGGTCCGGTCGCAGCCGTGGTGAAGGCCGCTTTGCTTCACGCGGAGGCGGATGTCGCGACAATGCGCTTTCACGTGCAGGAGGCGGCGATAGTCGAGTTGCCGGCGCTCGAGCGTAGGCTTGGGAGCATCGCGACAATCGCGCAAGTCGCACCCATGGTTGGGTTGCTCGGCACGGTGCTGGGGATGGCGACGACGTTCTTGGCGTTTGAGAAAGACTACATGAGTGCGAGTGCCTTGGCCACGGGCATGTGGCAGGCTCTGTTGTGCACGGCGGGCGGGTTGATATTGGCGCTCCCGGCGCATATAGCGCATCATTTTCTGAGTGGGCGGGTGCGCTCAATCGTGCGCGATGTGGAATGGGCGGGCAATGAGATCATGCGTTACCTGCAAAATGATTATCGTGGGCGTAAGCCGGGTGGTTCGGAGGTCGTGGAAACATGATCACGCGGCCGCTTGACCTCGCGGCGCATCTACGCGTGCCGCCGCGCTGTTTTGATTTTTTGTTCTACGTGAACGCGGGGTTGCTCGTGTTGTTTTTCTCGTTGTTTGGCTCGCGCTTTGTTCTGGCTCCTGGGCTTGGGGTGGATTTCCAGGTGCCGGAAATGGCGGGTGCGACCGCGGGCGCGCAGCCGACGACGCATCGCATCACCGTGCGTCGCTCGGGGCAGATTTTTGCTGATGATGGGTTGGTCTCGTTGAAGCAACTCGGGTTGTGGCTGGAGCGTCAGAAGGCGACGACGACGAAACCATCATTGTTGATTTTGGCCAGCTCGGGCGTACGCAATGATGAGTTAGCTGAAATAGTTACGGTCGCACGGCGGGCGGGTTTTGCGGTCGTTTGGGGCGCGTTGGAGCCGACGGATGGAGGCGAGGGGAGCCGCAAGTGAGGACGCGTGTGCAAAGTGAGCGACGTCGTTGGATTTGGGCTACTCTAGGTGCGATCGCAGTTATCCTCGTTTTTTTGACCTTGTTTCGCGCGCCGGTGAATCCGGCCTTGGAGCTTGGTTCGGACCTATTAAAGGGTCGCGCCCCGGTCGCGGTGGTGCCGCAGGTGGGGTTTAGGCGGGTAGCACCGGAGGAAGCGGCGTTGTTGGATCCGACCCCGTTATTTTTGCCGACGGCGTGGAATACCGCGCAAAAAGAGGTCGCGTTGCCCAAGGTGGGTGGGGCTTTTGCTGACTACCCGGCTCGCTTTACGTATGATGAGGTGGAATTTCGTTCGCTCTCCCTAAAAAAAGACCCCGCGGTGGATTTTTCAGGAGCTTTGGCGCTGAACTCACCCGGAGTGACTTTACTCGGAATAGGTCGCAGCCTCGTCAATTTGCCGGCGATATCGCGGCGGAGTGCGTTTTACGAGGTCACATCGGCGGCGGGAGGCCGCGTGGTGTTGGCTGAAGCGCTCGCCAGCGCGAAGCCCCCGGGCGCGGGTGCATGGGAGCCGATTGAGTTTCTCGCGTTGGTGAACGCGGCGGGCCTGAGTACGCCTCTAGTCCCGACGGTCCGCTCTAAGCGGGAGGAAGTGGACGCGTATTTCGCGAGTTACTTGACGCAGCAGGTGAGAATTGGTGCAAAATTGTCGCCCGGCGTGTATCGAATTTGGGTCGGACCTTAGTTTTTTATAGAAAAGGTCAAGTTTGCTGTTGACGGCCCAAATCGTGGGAAGCACTTTCAACCCTCATTTTCGTTTTTTGGCACGGTCTCTTTGTCTGCCCAGATAGCTCAGTTGGTAGAGCACGTTCTTGGTAAGGACGAGGTCGCCGGTTCGACTCCGGTTCTGGGCTCCATGCTAAAAAACAACGTCGGTCCCGCTTCTACGACGTAAAACCAGAAGTCACATTTCATCCAAACCCAAACACACGTCTCCCATGGCTAAAGGCACATTCGAACGCACGAAACCGCACGTCAACGTTGGCACCATCGGCCACGTCGACCACGGCAAAACCACCACGACGACCGCTATCCTTGCTGTCCAGGCCCGCAAAGGCCTCGCTGAGGTAAAGACTTACGCGGACATCGCTAAAGGCGGCACCGTCCGCGACGCTTCTAAGATCGTCACGATCTCGGTTGCCCACGTTGAGTATCAAACGGAAAAGCGCCACTACGCGCACGTTGATTGCCCCGGCCACGCCGACTTCGTGAAGAACATGATCACGGGTGCCGCGCAAATGGATGGCGCCATCCTCGTCGTCTCTGCCGCTGACGGCCCAATGCCGCAGACCCGCGAGCATATCCTTCTCGCCCGCCAAGTCGGCGTTCCGAAGATCGTGGTCTGGCTCAACAAGGTCGACCTTATCGACGACAAAGAGCTCCTCGACCTCGTCGAGATGGAAATCCGCGAGCTGCTCACCAAGTATCAATTTGATGGCGACAACGCCACGATCGTCCGTGGTTCCGCCACTGCCGCTCTCGATAACAAGCCAGAAGGTAACGCCGCTATCACGGCCCTCATGGATGCTATCGACACCGATATTCCTGAGCCCGTCCGTGAGAACGATAAACCCTTCCTGATGTCTGTCGAAGACGTCTTCTCGATCACCGGTCGTGGCACCGTCGCCACGGGTCGTATCGAGCGCGGTTCCTGCAAGATCAACGAAACCGTTGAAATTGTCGGTTTGAAGGACACCGTCACGACCGTTATCACGGGCATTGAAATGTTCCGTAAGCTCCTCGACTCCGGTCAAGCGGGCGATAACGTCGGCATGCTTCTGCGTGGTATCGAAAAAGAAGGCATCGAGCGCGGCCAAGTCATCGCCGCCCCGAAGTCCATCAAGCCCCACAAGAAGGCCAAGGCCGAAATCTACGTCCTTTCTAAGGACGAAGGTGGCCGCCACACCCCATTCTTCAATGGTTACCGTCCTCAGTTCTACTTCCGCACGACGGACGTGACTGGTATCGTCAACCTGCCGAAGGGCGTTGAAATGATCATGCCCGGCGACAACATCGCCGTCGAGATCGACCTTATCGTTCCAATCGCGATGGAAACGACCCAGAAATTCGCTATCCGCGAAGGTGGTCGCACCATCGGTGCCGGTCGTATCACCGAGATCATCGAATAAGTTCGATTAAATAACCTTAAACTCGACTTCGCCGAGGCCTCGTAACGGGGCCTCGGCTGCGTCGTCTAAGAAAGCCCATTCCACAGGCGTGTAGCTCAATTGGTAGAGTAGCGGTCTCCAAAACCGTTGGTTGGGGGTTCGATTCCCTCCGCGCCTGCCAAATTTAAGTTCATGAAAAATCCGTTCCGCAGCACTCGTATTTTCTTCGGCGAAATGGTCGGCGAGCTCCAAAAAGCTTCCTGGCCCACCCGCACCGAACTGCGCGACTCCACCCTCGTGGTGGTGCTGGCCGGTGTGCTGCTCGGTGTTTTCACGAGCATCAGTGACTTCGCTCTCATCAATGTCGTGGACCTCTTCACGTCTTGGGTAAACTAATCCAGCCACCCATGCCGTCCGCCACATCGAACATTCCCGCCAATGCGCAATGGTTTGCGCTCCACACCCTCTCCGGCCAGGAGAATAAGGTGAAGGCCTACATTGAGAAATTCAAGAAGGCCGAAGAGCTCGAAGATTCTATTTTTGAAGTCTTGCTGCCCACGGAAGTCGTTTCCGAAGTAAAGAATGGCAAGAAGAGTACCAAGGTGCGTAAACTCTATCCGGGTTACGTTTTCATTCAGATGGTGCTCTTCGGCGAAGACAAGAAGGTCATCAACAAGCCCTGGTATTTCGTTAAGGAAGTGGCTGGTGTCATCGGCTTTGTCGGGGGCGAGCGTCCTGCTGCCCTGCAACCTTCTGAGATCGTTGAAATTCGTTCGCGCATCGAGGCCGCCAACGGCAAGGAAGTACCTAAGGTGCAGTACACTGTGGGCGAAGAAGTCAAAATCACCGATGGCGCTTTCGCCAGCCTCACGGGCCGGATCGACGAGATCGACCCTGATCGCGGCAAGCTCAAGGTTTCCGTTTCCATTTTCGGCCGTTTCACCCCGGTCGAGCTCGAATACTGGCAGGTGCAGCGCAACAGCGAATAATGCTCCTGCCGCTGACGCCGTCTTCTCGAACTTAATCCGTCTAACCTACCACTAATCTTTTTTTACCATGGCCAAGAAAATCCAAGGCTACATTCGTCTTCAACTCCCAGCCGGCGCCGCCAATCCTGCGCCCCCGGTCGGCCCCGCACTCGGTGCCCAAGGCGTCAATATCATGGCGTTTTGTAAGGACTTCAACGCCCGCACTAAGGATCAGAACGGCATGATTCTGCCGGTTGTGATCACGGTTTATAGCGACAAGAGTTTCACCTTCATCCTCAAGTCTCCGCCCGCGTCCGTGCTGCTCAAAAAGGCCGCTAACATCGCCAGCGGTTCAGCCAAGCCCAACCAAGACAAAGTCGGCAAGGTTACCAAAAAACAGCTCCTTGAGATCTATAAACTCAAAGCCAAGGATCTCAACGCCAAGGACGATGAAGCCGGCATCAAGATCATCGCCGGCACTGCCCGTAACATGGGTATCGAAGTCGTCGGTTAATATTTCCCAGCACAAAAAACCATACTCGCCGCGGGAGTCCTTTTAGGACGTTCGCACCGCAAGGAGTCACAATGCCAAAAAAACAGAGCAAACGCTACCGCAGCGCCCTTAAGGTCGCTGATCTCACCAAGGATTACCCACTCGCTGAAGCGGTGGAAATCCTCACCAAATTCCCCAAGGCCAAGTTCGACGAGACCGTCGAGTTGTCCTTCCGCCTCGGCGTTGATGGCGCCTCCGGCGACCAGAACGTCCGTGGTACCACGCCGCTGCCCAACGGTTCGGGCAAGAAAGTTCGCGTCTTGGTGTTCACCGATAATCCCGCCGCAGCCCTCGCTGCTGGCGCTGATACCGCCGGTCTTGCCGACATCATGACCAAGATCAACGAAGGCTGGCTCGATTTCGACGTCGCCATTTCCACCGTTGAGGCCATGAAGCAAGTCCGCACTCTCGCTCGCGTGCTCGGCCCGAAAGGCCTCATGCCGAACCCGAAGTCGGGCACCGTCACCGACGACATCGCTGCCGGCATCAAAGCTGTCAAAGCGGGTCGCGTTGAATTCAAGATGGATAAAGCTGCGATCATCGGCGTCGGCGTCGGTAAGCGCTCCTTCACCAACGCCCAGATCCTCGAGAACGCCTTGTGCGTGCTCGACGCGGTCGGCAAAGCCAAGCCCGCCACCTTCAAGGGCGGCGTGTTCATCAAGTCTGTCACCATCTCCTCGAGCATGAGTCCCGGCGTTCACGTCGCCTCGTCCGAGTTCAGCAAATATTAACCGGAGCCCGACCCATGAGAGCCGAAAAAAATTATCTGATCGCCGAGGTCGAGACGCACCTCAAGAAATCCGACTACGTCATCCTCGCCAACTTCACGAAAGTGACCGTGGCGGACGTGGCCGACTTGCGCGCTAAACTCGCCGCCGAAAAAGCCGAGTTCCACGTCGTCAAGAACAGTTCCCTCCGTGTCGCCGCCAAGGCGCTCGGCCTGCCCGAAATCGAGTCCGCGTTGAGCGGCCCGACCGCGGTGGTGGTCGGCGGTAAAAATCCCGCCGGTGTCGCCAAAGTCCTGAAGAAATTCTTCGAGGATAAGCAAAAGCTCGAAGTGAAGATTGGCGTGCTCGACAAGAAACTCGTCAGCCCCGCCGACCTCGCCAAGATGGCCGACCTGCCCTCGTTCGAGGCCCTGCGTTCCCAGTTCCTGGGCATGCTCACCAGCAATGCGGCGTCCTTCGTCCGCGTGCTCGACGCCAAAGTCAAAAAGGAGCAACCCGCCGCCTAAACCCTTTTCATCGGCGGCTCGCTCTTCACGGATCGGGCCGCCGAGAAATAACCTCCATTGGGGTAGGCTAGGGGATACGTCTCTTAAACGCGTTTCACATTTCGAAACCGCTAGTCGCCTCAGGAAACTACTACTATGAGCAACATCACCAAAGACCAAGTTATCGAGTGGCTGTCCGCGCAGACCATTCTGGATCTCGCCGCCCTCGTCAAAGATCTCGAAGGCAAGTGGGGCGTCTCCGCCGCCGCTGCCGCCGCTCCCGCTGGTGCCGCTGGTGCCGCTGGCGCCGGTGCCGCTGGCGCCGCTCCCGCTGAAGCGCAGACCGAGTTCACCGTTATCCTCAAAGAGGCCGGCGCGAACAAGATCGGCGTCATCAAAGAAGTCCGCGCCATCACCGGCCTGGGCCTCAAGGAAGCCAAGGACCTCGTCGAAGCCGCTCCGAAGCCCGTCAAGGAAAACGCCCCAAAGGCCGAAGCCGAGGACATCAAGAAGAAGCTCGAGGCCGCTGGCGCCAAAGTCGAACTCAAGTAATCGCTTGGTCGATTCTGCCCGCATTCATTCGCAAATTCATTGGACAGGCCGTGCCCCGCGCGGTCTGTCCTTTGGCTTTTTCTTTGTTCTTTTGTTAGGTTCCCGCGCGGCGCATTGAGCGCCGAGCACTTGTCTTTTTTTCGTCATTCACCTCCGACCGGATATTCCCATGGCCGACCGCACTCACTCCGAACGCACGAACTTCGGCAAACTCCGCGAAGTCATTCAGCCGCCGAATCTCATTGAGATTCAGATCACGTCCTATCTCGAGTTCCTTCAAAAGGGCATCCCCGAGAAGCAACGCAAGCCCCAGGGCTTGGAGGCCGTTTTCCGCGAGGTATTCCCGATCCATTCCTACGACGAGCGCCTCGTCCTCGAATACGTCTCCTACACCCTCGGTGATTCCAAGAATTCCGAGCTCGAGTGTCTCCGTGAAGGCGTCACCTACTCGGTGCCCCTCTACGTGAAGCTCCGCCTCCGCGAGGAAGACTTCATCAAGGACGAAGATATTTATATGGGCGAGATCCCCATGGTGACCGAGCGTGGCTCCTTCATCATCAACGGCGCCGAGCGCGTCGTTGTTTCCCAACTCCACCGCTCGCCCGGCATCGCTTTTGAAGTGACGCCGCACCCGAACGGCAAGCTGCTCCACTCCTTCCGCATCATCCCGGACCGCGGCACCTGGCTCGAAGTTCAGTTCGACAACAACGATCTGCTCTACGTCTATCTCGATCGCCGTCGCCGTCGTCGCAAATTCCTCATCACGACCTTGCTCCGCGCCATCGGATACTCGAGCGACATCGACATCCTGAATCTGTTCTACGAGATCAAGGACCTCAAAGTTTCCAAAGCCCTAGACCTCGAGAATGTTTCCACGCTCGTTCTGGTTGAAGACGCGATCGATGCCCAACAAGGCGTCGTTCTCGCCCGTGCGTTTGAGCCGCTCACCAAGCAGATCGTTCGCACCTTCGAGAAACACGGCATCTCCACGATCCGCGTGATCGACACCACCGTCGACGAAGGCGCCCTGATCCGTGCGCTCAAGAAAGACCCGACGCGCAACGAAGAGGAAGCCCTCAAGGAAATTTACAAGCGCCTCCGCCCCGGCGAGCCGCCCACCACCGCCAACGCCAAAGCCCTACTCAAGCGCCTCTTCTTTGATCCGAAGCGCTATGACCTCGGCCGCGTCGGTCGCTACAAGGTAAACCAAAAGCTCGGCCTCAAAGTCACCCTCGAACAACGTATCATCGAGAGCGGTGATATCGTGGCTGCCACGAAATACCTCGGTCGCCTCAAGAAAGGCGAAGGTGTCGTCGACGACATCGATCACCTCGGTTCACGTCGCGTCCGCACCGTCGGCGAGCTCCTCGCTAACCAATGCCGCGTCGGCCTCAGCCGCACCGAGCGTTTGGTGCGCGAGCGCATGACGATGTATGACCAGAGCGTCGACTCGATCACGCCTCAAAAGCTGATCAATCCGAAGGCTCTGACTACGGTCATCCGCGATTTCTTCGCGCGCAGCCAGCTCTCGCAGTTCATGGACCAGATCAACCCGCTCGCCGAGGTCACGCACAAGCGCCGCCTCTCCGCGCTCGGGCCAGGCGGTCTCAATCGCGAACGCGCGGGTTTCGAAGTCCGCGACGTTCACCCTTCGCACTACGGCCGCATCTGCCCCATCGAGACCCCCGAAGGTCCGAACATTGGTCTGATCAATTCCCTCTCGACTTACGCTCGCGTGAACGAGTTCGGCTTCATTGAGACGCCTTACCGCATCGTCAAAGATGGCCGCGCCACCGATAAGATCGAGTACCTCACCGCCGACCAAGAAGAAGCCAAGGTCATCGCCCAGGCTAATTCTGAGATCGACGAAAAGGGCCACTTCAGTGGCAAGGTTACCGTCCGTCAGGACGGAGAGTTCCTCGAAGTCTCTGCTTCCGAAGTTCACTACATGGACGTGTCGCCGAAGCAGGTGATTTCGATCGCCGCGGGCATGATTCCGTTCCTCGAGCACGACGATGCGAATCGCGCACTCATGGGCGCCAACATGCAACGCCAAGGCGTGCCGCTCCTTCAAGCTGAGTCGCCGCTTGTCGGTACTGGCATTGAAGAACGTGTCGCTCGCGACTCTAAGATTGTCGTCGTCGCTGATGAATCTGGCATCGTCGCCTCCGTGGATGCGAAACGCATCGTCGTCACCAAAGACGGCGAGCTCCCGCGCAACCTCAAGCACGACCCGAAGAATCACGTCTTCATCTACGAGCTGCGTAAATTCATGCGCTCGAACGCCGGCACTTGCTTCAATCAGAAGCCCATCGTCGCACTTGGCCAGAAGATCAAAGCCGGACAAATCATCGCCGACGGTCCTTCGACCGACAAGGGCGAGATGGCCCTCGGCCGCAACGTGCTCGTCGGCTTCATGCCATGGAACGGGTACAACTTCGAAGACGCCATCCTCATCTCCGAAAAGGTGCTGAAGGAAGATATCTTCACCTCGATTCACATCCAAGAATTCGAAGTCAACGCCCGCGACACCAAGCTCGGGCCGGAAGAAATCACGCGCGACATCCCGAACATCGGCGAAGAAGCCCTCAAGCATCTCGACCATAACGGCGTCATCCGCATCGGTGCCGAAGTGAAGCCTGGCGACATCCTTGTCGGCAAAATCACTCCGAAATCCGAAACCGAACTCGCGCCCGAGGAAAAGCTCCTCCGCGCCATTTTCGGTGAAAAAGCGGCTGATGTTAAAGACACCTCGCTCGTCGTTCCCTCGGGTGTCGGTGGCATCATCATGGACGTGAAGGTTTCTTCCCGCATCGATAATCAGGAAGAAAAACTCTCACCCTCGGACCGTCGTCGTCAGGTGAAGCAAATCCAAGAGGAATACAAAACGCAGATTGATAAACTGCGCGAAGGCCTCACGGAAGCGCTCTCCAATATCCTCCTCGGTGAAAAAATCCCGCTCGACGTCATCAACGGCGAGTCCGGCGAAATCATCATCCCGGCTAACCGCAAGATTACGAAGACGCTTCTGCGTCGTCTGGCGGCCGTTTCCAAACACGTCCAGATCGATCCGTCCCCGGTTCGCATCAAGATCATGGAAATCATCGGCTCATATCAGACCAAGTTTGACGAGCTCGAAACCGACCGTGAGCGCAAGATCGGCGCGGTCGAGGCCGGCGAAGGCTCCGGAGACGGCGCCATCAAGCAGGTCAAAGTTTACGTCGCCACTAAGCAAAAGCTTGAAGTCGGTGACAAGATGGCCGGCCGCCACGGTAACAAGGGCGTCGTCGCCAAGATCGTGCCCGAAGAAGATATGCCGTTCCTTCCCGACGGCACTCCGGTGGAAATCTGCTTGAACCCCCTCGGCGTGCCCTCGCGCATGAACGTCGGACAGGTTCTCGAGACGCACTTGGGTTGGGCCTGTAAGAAACTCGGTCTCAAAGTCGCCACTCCGGTGTTCGACGGTATCTCCGAAAAACGCGTCCGCGAATACCTCAAGGAGGCTAAGTTGCCGACCTCCGGTAAGAGCCCGCTCTTCGACGGACGCACCGGCGAGAAGATCGATCAAGAGGTCGTGGTCGGCTACATCTACATGATGAAGCTGAACCATCTTGTCTCGCACAAGATCCACGCCCGCGCGGTCGGTCCTTACTCCCTCGTTACGCAGCAACCGTTGGGCGGCAAAGCCCAATACGGTGGCCAGCGCTTCGGCGAAATGGAAGTGTGGGCGCTTGAAGCCTACGGCGCAGCGCACACCCTCCAGGAGCTCCTCACCGTCAAATCCGACGACGTGCAGGGCCGCACCAAGATCTACGAGTCGCTCGTCAAGGGAGACAATACCCTCGTCGCCGGCACGCCTGAGTCCTTCAACGTTCTCATTAAAGAAATCCAGTCCCTCGGCCTGGATATCAAACTCCAGAAACGCGACGCGCTCAGCTACGGCTCTTAAACCGCCGCCCGCATCCCGTTCACTATTACAAAAATTCAGGAGCTAAAGCCATGATTCAACCCGCCGAAACCGCCGCCTCCAACCGTGACGAAGCCCGCGCAGCCTTGGGCCTCGAAGAGAGCCCGTTCGACTGCGTGTCCATCACCGTAGCCTCGCCCGAGACCATCCGCAAATGGTCCAAAGGCGAAGTGAAGAACCCAGAGACGATCAACTATCGTACTTTCAAGCCTGAGCCAGGCGGTCTTTTTTGCCAAAAGATATTCGGGCCCGTGCGGGACTACGAATGCGCCTGCGGAAAATACAAGCGCATCAAATACAAGGACGTCGTCTGCGATCGTTGTGGCGTCGAAGTGACCATCGCGCGCGTCCGCCGCGAGCGCATGGGCCACATCGAAATGGCCGTGCCCGTGACGCACATCTGGTTTCTCAAGTCCATGCCGAGCCGTCTCGGTTTGTTGCTCGATATGACCGCGCGCTCCCTCGAGCGCGTGATCTACTACGAGAACTACATGGTCATCGATCCGGGCAAGACCCCGCTCGAGCTCAAGCAACTGCTCACCGACACCGAGTATCGTCAGGCCCTTGACGAATACGGCGCAGATTCCTTCGTCGCTAAGATGGGCGCTGAAGCCGTCCGCGACGCTCTGGTAAAAACCGACATGGAGGCCACCGTCGCTGAGCTACAAGAGCAGATGCGCGCCACCAAGTCCAAACAGATCAAGAAAAAGCTCTCGAAGCGCCTCAAGGTCATTCAAGGCTTCATTCACTCGCGCTCCCGTCCCGAATGGATGGTTCTCGAAGTGCTGCCCGTGATCCCGCCGGACCTCCGTCCGCTCGTTCCCCTCGAAGGCGGCCGTTTTGCGACCTCCGATCTCAACGATTTGTATCGCCGCGTCATCAACCGCAATAACCGGTTGAAAAACCTGATGCAGCTCAAGACGCCCGACGTTATCATTCATAACGAAAAGCGTATGTTGCAGGAAGCCGTCGACGCCTTGTTCGACAACGGCCGCCATGGTCGTCCCGTCACCGGCGCCGGCAATCGTCCGTTGAAATCTTTGAGCGACATGCTCAAAGGTAAACAAGGTCGTTTCCGCCAAAACTTGCTCGGCAAACGCGTCGACTACTCGGGCCGTTCCGTCATCGTCATCGGTCCTGAGCTCAAGCTCAGCCAATGCGGTCTGCCCAAGAAGATGGCGCTCGTCTTGTTCGAGCCGTTCATCATCCGCCGCCTGAAGGAGCTCGGTTTCGTGCACACCGTTCGCGGTGCTCGCAAGATGATCGAGAAGAAATCTCCCGAAGTCTGGGACATTTTGGAAGAAGTGACCAAGGGTCACCCGGTGCTGCTCAACCGCGCGCCTACGCTTCACCGTCTTTCCATCCAGGCCTTCGAGCCCGTCCTCATTGAGGGCGAAGCTATTCGCGTTCACCCGCTGGTCTGCACCGCTTACAACGCGGACTTTGACGGGGACCAAATGGCCGTCCATGTGCCGCTCTCCCTCGAGGCTATCCTCGAGTGCAAGTTGCTCATGATGGCGACCAACAACATCTTCTCGCCGTCCTCCGGCAAGCCGATCCTCACGCCCTCGCAGGACATCGTCCTTGGTGCCTACTACCTCACCATCGAACCCCGCACCAAGCCTGCCAAAGGCGTGCGCGTGCCGCTGCTTAGCGGCTTGCATGAAGTGCTCTACGTCAAGGCCGATGGCGCGCTCAAGGTTCACGATTGGGTCGAAGTCCCGAATCCCGATTTTGGCCGCGACACCGTCTACGGCAACAAGGAGAAGAAAATTCTCCGCTCCACCGTCGGCCGCGTCATCTTCAACCAAATCTGGCCGAAGGAACTCGGTTTCATTAACTTCCCGGTCCCGAAGGCCAAGCTCGGTGACTTGATTCTCAATACCTATAAGTCCGCCGGTCACGCTATGACCGTTGAGACCCTCGACAAGCTCAAGGAGCTCGGTTTCCAAACCGCGTTCCAAGCAGGCATCTCGATCGGTATCGACGACATGATCATCCCTGAGTCCAAGAAAGACATTGTCACGGACTCCCGTAAGAAAATCACCGAAGTCGAAGCCCAATTCAACAAGGGTATCATCACCGACGGCGAACGTTACAACAAGGTCGTCGACATCTGGACCAACGCCACCGACCGCATTGCCAAAGAGGTTTTCGCCAAACTCGAAACCAACGAAGGCAAGACCGAGGTGAACCCGGTTTACATCATGATGGATTCCGGCGCGCGTGGTAATAAACAGCAGGTCCGCCAGCTCTGTGGCGCCCGCGGTCTTATGGCCAAGCCCTCCGGCGAAATCATTGAACGTCCGATTCTCTCGTCCTTCCGCGAAGGTCTCACCGTTCTTGAATACTTCATCTCGACGCACGGCGCCCGTAAGGGTCTCGCTGATACCGCGCTCAAGACCGCCGACGCCGGCTACCTCACCCGCAAATTGTGCGATGTGGCCATGGACGTAATCATCTGCGAAGACGACTCCGGTGCCCGCGACGGCGTCTGGAAGAAAGCCATCTTCGAAGGTGACGACGAAATCGTCGCCCTCAAGGAGCGTCTCATCGGCCGTTGCTCCAGCGACGACGTTTATAACCCGCTTAACCCTTCCGAACTCATCGTGGGCTCCGGCGACCTCATTACCGAGGAAGCCGCCTCCAAGATCGACGACGTCGGCATTGAGCGCGTCAAGGTCATGTCCCCGCTCACCTGCACGAGCCCCGCGGGCATCGACGCCAAGTCCTACGGCATCAATCCGGCCACCAGCCGCGTCGCCAAGATCGGTGACTCGGTCGGTATCATCGCTGCCCAGTCCATCGGCGAACCCGGCACGCAGCTTACGATGCGTACTTTCCACATTGGTGGCGTCGCCTCCGGCGGTTTCAAAACCCCCGAAATCCGCGTCCGCTCCGCCGGTAAAATCAAATACAAAGCCCTCCGCCTCGTACAAACGGCTGAAGGCGGCAACATCGTTCTTAACAAGACCGGCACCATCCAAGTCGTCGACGACGACGGCAAGGAACTCGAAAACTACAATATCGTGGTCGGTTCCTTCCTGCACGTCGGTGACGGCGAGAAGATCGGTAAAGGCGACATCCTCGCTCAATGGGATCCTTACAACGTGCCCGTCCTCTCTGAAAAGGGTGGCTCGCTGCACTTCAAGGACATGATCCCCGGCGTCACCGTGAAGCGCGAACTCGACGAATCCTCGGGCCGCATTGCTACGGTCGTCATCGAGCACAAAGAAGATCTCAATCCACAGATCGAAGTGCGTGACGCGAAGAACAAGCCCCTCGCGGCTTATTCCATTCCTGTCGGCGCGCAGATCGCCGTCAACGAAGGCGACACGATCGCCCCAGGTGCTCTCCTCGCTAAGACGCCGCGTCAGGCCTCCAAGACCAAGGATATCACTGGTGGTTTGCCCCGCGTCGCCGAGCTGTTCGAAGCCCGGCGTCCGAAAGATGCCGCCGAAATGGCGCGCATCGATGGCGTGGTTGCCTTCGAAGGTACCGTCCGCGGCAAGCGTAAGCTCGTCGTCAAAAACGAAGAGACCGCCCAGGAAGAAGAACACCTCATCCCGACCGGCAAACACATCATCGTGCAACCCGGCGACGTCGTCCACAAAGGCCAACACCTCACGGAAGGCTCCGCCGACCCGCATGAGATCCTGGAAATCCTCGGGCCATCCGCGCTCTACGACTTCCTGATTTCCCAAGTGCAAGAAGTTTATCGTCTCCAAGGCGTGACGATTAACGACAAGCACATCGAAATCATCATCCGCCAGATGTTGCGCAAAGTTCGGATCACCGATCCGGGCGACAGCGAATACTTCTGGGGCGAGCAAGTCGATCGCGCGGCCTTCCTCACCGACAACCGTCGGATCGAAGAAGCCGGTGGCAAGCCCGCTGAAGCCGAGCCGATCCTCCTTGGCATCACTAAAGCCTCGCTGGAAACCGAGAGCTTCATCTCGGCCGCTTCCTTCCAAGAGACGACGCGCGTCCTCACCGACGCCTCGACGCTGGGCAAGGTCGACATGCTCCGCGGCTTCAAGGAAAATGTCATCATGGGCCATCTCATCCCAGCGGGCACGGGCCTGCCGCGTTACAAGAAGCTCAAGATCAGCTTGCCCTTCGGCGCCGACCTCCCGGCCGAAGACGAAGCAACGGCCGAGGCCAGCGCTAGCTAATACTCGAGTTCGTTTATCTTTCAAAGCCGCGGGAATTTTTCCCGCGGCTTTTTTATTGTTATATGCCAACCAGAACCCCAAAGGCCTTGATCGATAAACGCGGTGGCGGGCAGGGGAGTTTCCAGTCAGTTTTCGGGATCAAAAAAGCAGGGGATAAAATATCAATCCCGCGCGATGCCCACGAACGATAGACGAAGCGGCCTGAGCACGATCGCCGTGGACAAATAATGTGAAAAAAAGCTAGACGGATTCATTTCGGGGATTTTCGAGGGGTAAAACCCCGCGGCTGCGAAAGCGGTTTTTTAGGTGTTTCTCCTCTGAGAAAAGATTTTTTTAAACAAGCAGTTGGGTGGGGCTTGGGAGTTTTTTAAGATTTATCCAGAAAGTTCTTGCCGCGCATTTCGTTGCGGGTAGCTTCAACCTCTTTTCCCAAATTTCCACACTCTCTTATTCGTATGCCGACCATCAATCAACTCGTGCGCAAAGGCCGCCGCGCAGTGCGAATCAAATCAAAGTCTCCGGCTTTGGACGGTAACCCGTTTCGCCGCGGAGTCTGCGTGCAGGTCATGACCCGCACCCCCAAGAAGCCCAATTCCGCTATCCGTAAGGTCGCGAAAGTACGTCTCACCAACGGCAACGAAGTCATCTCCTACATCCCTGATGAAGGCCACAATCTCCAGGAGCACTCGATTGTGCTCGTGCGTGGTGGTCGTGTGAAGGATTTGCCCGGTGTGCGCTATCACATCGTGCGCGGCACCCTCGACGCCACGGGCGTAGAGAAGCGTCGTCGCAGCCGTTCCAAATACGGCGTGAAACGTCCTAAGGCTGTTAAGAAATAATTTTACCGAGGAGAATTTGCACCATGTCACGTCGTCACAGAGCAGAAAAACGTCACGTTGAGCCCGATGCGCGCTATAACAGCCCGCTGGTCGCTCACCTCGTCAATGTCATCATGAAGAGCGGCAAGAAGAACCTTGCCCAACGCATCGTCTACGGAGCGTTTGAAAAAGTCTCCGAGAAGCTCGAAAAGGGTGACCCGGTTGACCTGATGCTCGGCGCGCTTGAAAACGCCCGTCCTCGCCTCGAAGTGAAGAGCCGCCGCGTTGGTGGTGCAACCTACCAGGTTCCGATCGAAATCTCTTTTGAGCGCCAAGAAAGCCTCGCGCTGCGTTGGATCGTGGATGCCGCTGGTGCCCGCAAAGGTCTCCCCATGAAGGATGCCCTCGCTGCCGAAATCATCGATGCTTACAATAACACCGGTTCGGTAGTTAAAAAGAAGGAAGACACGCACAAGATGGCGCAAGCCAACCGTGCCTTCGCTCACCTCCGCTGGTAATCACAATTTAGGACCTTGTCCATGTCTGCCGCCGTTCCTCCCGTCATCACGATCGTTACCGATAAGACGAAAGTCTCCCCGGTAAACTCTAAAGACCGCCCGTTCCCTCTCGAGTGGACGCGTAACATCGGTATTGCCGCGCACATCGATGCGGGCAAGACCACCACGACCGAGCGTATTCTATTCTACTCGGGCGCAGTGCACAAGATGGGTGAAGTGCACGAAGGCACGACCGTCACCGACTGGATGGAACAAGAGCGCGAACGTGGCATCACGATCACCGCAGCTGCTATTTCCTGCGCTTGGAATGCTTCTTGGGGACCCTGGAAAGGCATCAAGCAGCGTATCAATATTATCGACACTCCCGGACACGTGGATTTCACGGCCGAGGTGGAGCGCTCCTTGCGCGTCCTCGATGGCGCCGTCGCCGTTTTCGATGCCGTTTCCGGCGTTCAGCCTCAGTCTGAAACCGTTTGGCGTCAGGCCAACAAGTACCGCGTGCCTCGCATCGCGTTCATCAACAAGATGGACCGAGTCGGCGCGAATTTCTTCCGTTGTATCGATGATATCCGCAACAAGCTGAAGGCCAATGCCCACGCTCTGTATTTGCCCATCGGTGCTGAAGAAAATTTCACGGGTCTCGTGGATTTGGTGCAGAACGTAGCCTATTCTTTCGAGGAGAATCCCAGCGATCCGCTCGGGATGAAGCCGACCACGATGGAGATTCCTGATGCAATGAAAGCGCAGGCAAAGGAATACCGTGATAAGTTGATTGAGGCGGTTTCCGATTTCGATGACGTTCTGGCTGAAAAATACCTCAATGGTGAGGCCATCAGTGTCGACGAACTCATGCTCGCCGTACGCAAAGCGACCATTTCGTTGCAGTTCACCGGCGTGTTCCCAGGCTCAGCCTTCAAGAAAAAGGGCGTGCAGCGTCTCCTTGATTGCGTTGTCAATTACCTCCCCAGCCCCATCGACGTTCCTCCAATGCAGGGTCAGGATAGCGACGGTAACCAGGTTGAAGCTGTGGTTAATGACAAGGCCAAGCTTGCCGGCCTCGCCTTCAAACTCTGGAACGATCCTTTCGTGGGTCGTCTCGTATTCTTCCGCGTTTATACCGGCCAATTGCCGCGAGGCATGGCGCTTTATAATCCTCGCACCCGCCGCACCGAGCGCGTTTCCCGTCTCGTTTTGATGCGCGCCATCGAACGTGAAGAAATTGACGTCGCGTACGCAGGCGACATTTGTGCCGTCGTCGGAGTCAAAGATGTCATCACAGGCGATACTTTGTGCGACGAGGATTTCGATATCCGCCTCGAGCCACCTTCCTTCCCCGAGCCGGTTATCTCGATGTCCATCGAGCCTAATTCGAAGGCCGACCAAGAGAAGCTGGGAGTCGCTCTGCAACGCTTGGTTGCAGAAGATCCAACCCTACGCGTTAAGACCGACCAAGATACCGGTCAGACCATTCTCGCCGGCATGGGCGAACTCCATCTCGAAATCATCATCGATCGCATGAAGCGCGAGTTCAAGGTCGAGGCTACCACGGGTAAGCCGCAGATCGCGTATCGTGAAACCATCGCCAAATCGGCTGACGGCGAAGGCAAATTCATCCGTCAATCCGGTGGTAAGGGTCAATACGGCCACGTCGTTATCAAGCTTGAGCCCAACGAAAAAGGTAAGGGCGTCGAGATCCTTAATGAAACCGTGGGTGGTTCGATCCCGAAGGAATTTATCAAGCCAGCGACCGACGGTATCCGTGAAGGCAGCAACAACGGTGTTGTCGCGGGCTTCCCAGTCGTCGATGTCATCATTCGCATCATTGATGGTTCTTTCCACGAGGTCGACTCCTCGGAACTGGCCTTCAAGATGGCGGGCATCTTCGCGTTCAAGGACGCGATGAAGAAGGCTAACCCCATCTTGCTCGAGCCCATCATGGGCGTCGAAGTCACCACCCCTGAAGAATACCAAGGCGATCTCATGGGCGACATCAACCGTCGTCGCGGCCAGATCCAAGGTATGGAAAATAAAGCCGGCGCGTGCATCATCGCGGCGCACGTTCCACTTGAGTTGCTCTTCGGTTACGTCACCGATATTCGCTCCCTTTCCAAGGGTCGCGCCAGTGCAGGTATCACGCCTTCGCACTTTGAACAGGTGCCAAATTCTCTCCTTGCCAAGATTGTCGAAACCAACGCCAAGGGCCCGGCCCGCAGCTAAACTTATCCGTTCTTTTACGCCATGAAAGGCCAACGCATTCGCATCAAACTCCAGGGCTTCGATTATCGAGTGATCGATCAATCAGCTCAGGACATCGTCGAGACCGCCAAACGCTCCGGCGCCCGTGTCTCCGGCCCCATTCCGCTGCCTACGCGCATCGAAAAACTCTCCGTCAATCGCTCGCCCCACGTGGACAAGAAGTCGATGGAGCAGTTCGAGACCCGCACGCATAAGCGCCTGATTGATATTATTGAGCCCACGGCCCAAACGGTCGACGAGCTCAAGAAGCTCAATCTGCCTTCAGGCGTCGACATCACCATTAACGTCTAACACCCAGACTCAATCACTCTACAGTCAGCAGTTGCCTATGTGCCTTTAGTGGCACCTCTAGGTCCCTCGCTTAAGTAGGTCCGTTTAAACGGAAAACCTTTCCACCTACCGCTTAGCCCATGATCTCCTCGCTCCTAGGCAAAAAACTCGGGATGACGCAGGTCTACGACGCTCAAAACGTCTTAGTCCCCGTCACCGTCGTTGAAGCCGGACCCTGCCCAGTGGTCCAAGTTAAAACCGTTGAAAAAGACGGTTATAACGCTGTCCAAATCGGCTTCTCTTCCAAGAAGCCCAAAAACACCGCCGCCGGTGAACAAGGTCATGCCAAAAAGGCCGGACTTGAAATCGCGCCGCGGTTGCTCAGCGAAGTTCGCTCTTCGGCTGCCCCCACGCTCAAAGTTGGCGACATTGTCACCGTAGCGACCTTCACTGAAGGTCAGCTCGTTGATGTCAGTGGCGTCACCAAGGGTAAAGGCTTCCAAGGCGTCGTGAAACGTTTCCGTGTGGCTGGCGGTCCCGCCTCGCACGGTTCCATGTTTCATCGCCGAATTGGTTCTATCGGCATGCGCCAGACTCCTGGTCGCGTCTGGAAAAACCAAGCCATGCCCGGTCACATGGGCAGCGATGCCCGCACCGTGCAAAACCTGCGCGTGGTGAAAATCATCGCCGAGCAGAACCTCATCCTTGTGAAAGGCGCCATTCCTGGTGCCAACGGCGACGACGTGATCGTTCGCTCCGCCATCAAGGGCCAACCTAAAGCCGCCAAGTAACCCGGAGCCACCAACATGAAACTTACTGTTTTCAGTTCTGATGGCACGACCAGTCGCGAACAAGATTTCGCCGGTCTGCCCACCTTCGAAGGCGACAAGGGTATTCAAGCCCTGAAGGAAGTCATCGTCGCGATCAACGCCAACAATCGTCAAGGCACCCACTCCACGAAGACTCGTGGCGAAGTGCGCGGCGGCGGCAAAAAGCCCTGGCGCCAAAAGGGCACCGGTCGTGCTCGTGCTGGCTCCATCCGCTCGCCCTTGTGGGTCGGTGGTGGTGTCGTGTTCGGCCCCAAGCCCCGCGATTACTCCAAGAAGATTAACGCTAAGGTTAAAGCGCTCGCTTTCAGCCGCGCCCTTTTTGACCGCGCTTCGGCCGGTGAAATCGCCGTGATCGAGAAATTCATCGCCGAAACCGGTAAAACCAAGGGTGTTAACCAAATCCTCGGTCGCATCGCGCCCGCCGGTAAGGTGCTCCTCGTCGACGCCCCGTTCGCTCTGGGCACGGCTCGCGCCGCTCGCAATATCGAGCGCGTTTATCTCCAGGAAGCTGCCAAGCTCAACCCGGTTGACCTCGCGAAATACAAAAAAATTATTGTTAGCACCAAGGCGCTCGAAACCATCATCGCTCGCATCAACGGAGGTAAAAACTGATGAACGCCCATAACGTCCTTAAAACCGTTTTGCTCTCGGAAAAAGCCAACAAGCAATCCGCCGAGCTCGGTCAATACACGTTCGAGGTTTTCCCGAACGCTAATAAACATGCCATCGCCCTCGCGGTTGAAGAGACCTTCAAGGTCACCGTGCGTCGCGTGAACGTGCAAAACTACCGGGGCAAAAACAAAAAGAGCCGCCAAGGCCAGCCCAGCGTCACCTCCGACTTCAAAAAGGCGATCGTGACCCTCAAAGCCGGCGATAAGATCGAGCTCGTCTAAACCACGAACTCCCCAACGGAACCACCACCATGGCTATTCACTCATTCCGCCCTCTCACGCCTTCCGGCCGTTTCACCTCGCTGAACAAGCGCGAAGGTCTCTCCAAGGAGCGTCCGCTGCGCGGCCTCACCACACCGATGAACAAGACTGGCGGCCGTAACGTATACGGTCGCGTCACCTCCCGCCATCGCGGCGGCGGTCACAAACAGCTCTACCGCATCATCGATTTCAAGCGCGACATTCTCGACATGCCCGCCCGCGTGCAGGCCCTCGAGTATGATCCTAATCGCACTTCGAACATCGCCCTGATCGCCTACACCAATGGCGAGAAGCGCTACATTTTGGCGCCCAACGGCCTCAAAGTCGGCGATACGATCTTCGCTTCGAACAAAGCTACGACCAACGATTTCAACGTCGGTAACAACTTCCCACTCGAGCTGATTCCGCCTTCCACCTTGCTGCATTGCGTCGAACTCGTGCCCACCCGGGGTGCAAAGATCGCCCGCTCCGCGGGTACCGCCCTTGAGCTGGTCGCCGTTGAAAATGGCGTCGCGCAGCTCAAGATGCCTTCCGGCGAACTGCGTGTGGTCAATGCCAAGTGCCGCGCCACCATCGGCGAAGTCGGCAATGGCGACCACAATAAACAATCTCTCGGCAAGGCCGGTCGTAGCCGTTGGCTCGGCCGCCGTCCGCACGTCCGCGGTATGGCGATGAACCCAGTCGACCACCCCAACGGTGGTGGTCAGGGTAAGTCCAAGGGTGGTGGTGGCCGTCAACAGCTCGTCTCCCCGTGGGGCCAGCTCGCGAAGGGTTTCCCAACGCGCCGCCGCTCCAAGCAGTCCAACAGCATGATCATTGTCCACCACAACGGCCGCAAGCCGCGTGGTCGGAAGTAAGTAACCCTACCTCCTTCGCACCATGGCACGCTCCATCAAAAAAGGTTTCTTTGTCGATTACCACCTGCTCGAAAAAATCGAGAAGGCTGTTAAAACCGGCGCCAAGAAACCCATCCAGACTTGGTCCCGCCGCTCGACGATTACGCCCGATTTCATCGGCCACACGTTCAGCGTTCACAACGGCAAGGTTTTCACCGCCGTCTACGTCACCGAAAATATGGTCGGCCACAAGCTCGGCGAATTCGCGCTCACCCGCGTGTTCAAGGGCCACGGTGGCATGACCCGCAAGGAAATCTAAGGCCTACGCTGACCATGCGTCTTGTCTCCCACTTCATCGCCGGTTTCGCGCTCGCTGCGCTCGTGTTGTCCTCAACACGGGCCACCGCTGCGCAGACCCCGCGCGCGGTCGTGGTCGTCTCGACGCAGGCGGCACGCTCGGCGGACTTGATTCTCTTGGATTCGGGTTACAACTCGGGCTTGCGCTCTGGGATGATCTGCCGCGTGACCCGCGGCAACATCGCGGTCGGTGAGCTCGTTCTTGTTGACCTTCGCCCCCAAGCTGCGGCCGCACTCATCGTCGGCCTCCAGCCTCATCAAACCATCCGCGCCGGTGACCAAGTCGCCGTCAAAGTTCTCAAATCTTAATTCGTAAACCAACCCAAAGGGTAGGGTAGGGCTCAGGCCCCGCTACTATCGCCGATCCCAAGTCGGAATCCTCCTCAACCCACCATGGAAGTCCAAGCCCTCACACGCTACGCGCGTATGTCACCTAAAAAGGTGCGCGAAGTAGCCCGCACCATTCAAGGCCGCAAGGCCGTTGAAGCCGTCGAATATTTGACGCTCATTCCGCGCAAGTCCGCGGCCCTGATCGTTAAAACGCTCAAGAGCGCCATCGCGAACGCGGAAAATAACAACAACCTCTCGGCTGATTCCCTCACCGTGAAAAGCGCCATCATTGAGAACGGTCCCGTCCTCAAGCGCTTCAAGGCCGGCGCTCGCGGTACCGCGATGCCCCGCCGCAAGAAGATGTCCCACATTCGTATCGTCCTCTCCGACGGAAACACCAACTAACTCACCACCATGGGCCAAAAGACAAATCCTATCGGCTTCCGTCTCGCCGTTCGCCGCAACTGGCAGTCCCGCTGGTTTGCCACCAAGAAGGAATTCCCGAAGCTGCTCCTCGAAGACCAGCTCATCCGTGACTCGCTCATGGCGAAGCTGAAGCAGGCCTCCGTGCCTCGCATCTTCATCGAGCGCGCCTCGAACCGTGTCCGCGTCAAGATTTACACCGCGCGTCCTGGTATCGTCATCGGTCGCAAAGGCGCCGAAGTCGAAAACATCAAGGCCGACCTCGCCAAGTTGACGGGCAAAGAAATCCTGCTCGATATCCAAGAGGTCAAGAAGCCGGAGATCGAAGCCCAGCTAGTGGCCGAGAACGTAGCCCTCCAGCTTGAGCGCCGTATTGCTTTCCGCCGCGCCATGAAAAAGGCCGTCGAAATGGCCATGGCCCTCGGCGCCGAAGGTATCCGTATCCAATGCTCCGGTCGTCTCGGCGGCACAGACATTGCTCGCCGCGAGTGGCAGCGCAAAGGCCGCGTGCCGTTGCACACCCTCCGCGAAAATATCGACTACGGCTTCTCCGAAGCCCTCACTCTCTACGGCAAGATCGGCGTCAAATGCTGGATCTGCAAAAAAGAAGAGCCCGCCACCTAAGCAGCTCTTAGTCCACGAAACAATTTAGGAGAAAACTCCCATGGCTCTAGCACCCGCCCGCACCAAATTCCGCAAAGTGATGAAAGGCTCCCGCGCTGGCAATGCCAAGCGCGGCAACACTCTCGCATTCGGAGAATTCGGCCTCCAATCTCTGACCCGTGGTCCCATGACCGGCCAGCAGATCGAAGCCGCTCGCGTCACCATCTCGCGCCACCTCAAGCGCAAAGGAAAACTCTGGATTCGCGTATTCCCGCACAAGCCCGTCACCAAAAAGCCGCAAGAAGTGCGTATGGGTCAGGGTAAAGGTCCGGTCGAATACTACGTCGCCGTGATTAAGCCCGGTGCCGTCCTCTTCGAACTCGCCGGTGTCTCTGTCACCGTCGCCAAAGAGGCTTTCCGCCTCGCCGACGCCAAACTGCCCTTCCACTGCCGCTTCATCGTTCGCGATGGCGCCGCCGTTTGAGGTTATAACCTTTAAACCACATTCGTCGCCATGACCGCCAAAGAAATCAGCGCCCTCTCGCCTGCCGAGATCACCACCAAGCTCCGCGAGACCCGCGAGCAACTCCTCCAACTGCGTCTGCGCAAGCAGACCGGCCAGGTCGAGAAGCCCCATCTGCTCCGCTCGTATCGTAAGGATATCGCGCGTCTTGAAACCGTTCTCACCGCCAAGAAGAAATCCGCCCCGGCTGCCGCTTAACGCGCCCTAGGCAATAACCCATTCCCGCCATGTCATCCGCCACTCCCGGTTCGCGCAACACGCGCAAGACCATCATCGGATTCGTCACCAGTCGCTCTGGCGACAAGTCGATCAAGGTCACGATTCCCTACAAGACCCCGCACCCACTCTACCACAAGGTCATCAACCGCAAGACGGTTGTCCATGTGCACGACGAGAAGAACGAGACCAAGGTCGGCGACAAGGTCGAGATCATGGAAACGCGCCCCCTCAGCCGCTTGAAGCGCTGGCGCATCGTCAGCGTGGTTCAGAGCGCTGTCACCACCGACGCCGTCGCTATCAGCGAAAATGACGTCGCCGCTCAAGTTCCCACCAAGACCACAGCGACCGCCCCGGCGGCCCCTAAGGCTTGATTCTAAATCCACCCCTTTAAATTACAGGAGATCCTATGATCCAACTGCGTTCCATTCTCGAAGTCGCCGATAACACCGGCGCGCGCAAGGCTGCGATGATCAGCAAAAAAGGCCAGATCACCACCACCGCCGGCGTCGGTGACGTGATCACCGTCCACATCAAGTCCAGCGCGACTGAAGCCACCGTTAAAAAAGGTGAAGTCGTTAAAGCCGTCGTCGTGCGCACCAAAGCTCCCGTCCGCCGCGCGGATGGCAGCTACCTTCGTTTCGACAGCAATGCCATCGTTATTATCGATGCGACCAACAATCCCAAGGGCACCCGCATCTTCGGCCCCGTCGCCCGCGAACTGCGTGCGAAAAACTTCATGAAGATCATTTCCCTCGCTCCGGAGGTTCTCTGACCATGGCCCTGAAATTCCACATCAAACGCAACGACCACGTCGTTGTCATCGCCGGCTCCCACAAAGGCAAGGAAGGCAAAGTACTCGAAGTCGTTGCCACCAGCCAACGTGCCCGCATCGAAGGCGTCGCCATGATGAAGCGCCACTTGAAGAAATCCACCGAGCACCCCCAGGGTGCCATCGTCGAGCGTGAAGGCACCGTCCACATCTCCAACTTGATGCTCAAGGCTGTGTTCGACGCCAGCAAACGCAAGAAACCCGCGCCCGCGGCCGCCTGATCCATTGTGCGCTTGCCAATCCGGCGGCCCATCTGACCTACTGACCGTTTTTCCACCAAACACTCACCTTTACGCCACCGGGTCGGAAATCCGGTGACCCATTCCATGAGCTACGTTCCCACTCTCAAAAAAACCTATACCGAGCAGGTGTTCCCCGCGCTGATGAAAAGTCGCGGCTACACCAATAAACATCAGGTCCCCAAGATCCTTAAGGTCAGCCTGAATACCGGTATCGATGCCGAAGCCGACAAGAACCAAATCGCCGACATTCAGCGTGACCTCGGTGCTATCGCCGGCCAAAAGCCTGTCCTCACGAAATCGCGCAAGGCTATTTCGAATTTCAAACTCCGCGAAAACCAAGTCGTTGGCTGCCGCGTGACCCTCCGCGGTAACTCGATGTGGGAATTTCTCTATCGCTTGCTCGCCGTTTCGCTTCCCACCATCCGCGATTTCCGTGGCGTTCCCCCAAAGCTGGACGGCCAAGGCAACTACAATCTCGGCGTCAACGACTTCACCATCTTCCCAGAAATTACCGTCGAAAACGTGAAGAAGACCATGGGTCTGGATATCACTATCGTCACCACCGCCACCAACGACGACGAAGGCCGCGAGTTGTTGAAACTGCTCGGCATGCCTTTCCGCCGCACCGAGGCCAAGACCGCCGCTTAACCCTTACTGCCATGCCTAAGACATCTGCTATCGAGCGCAACAAGAAGCGCATCTCCCTCGTCGCCAAGCACGCCGTTAAACGCGCCGAGCTCAAGGCCACCCTAAACAATCCCGCCACCACCGACGAAGAATTCTTCGCCGCTTCCAAGAAGCTCCAGAAGATGCCGCGTAACGCCTCGGCTGTGCGCATCAAGAACCGTTGCTCCATGAGCGGCCGTCCTCGTGCCTTCATCCGGAAGTTTGGCGTGTCTCGTATCCAATTCCGCGAACTCGCTCTCGCCGGCAAAATCCCCGGCGTCACGAAATCTTCCTGGTAATATTTTAATTGCCGGCGGGAGTTTGCGCGCTGCAAGCGCGTCGGATATGACCCGTCGGCCCCAAACCAACATCCACCATGACCGACCCGATCAGTGATTTCACCACGCGTCTGCGCAACGCCAGCCAGGCACGTCTCGATGAGTGCGTTTCGCCGCATTCCAAACTCAAGGCCGCCATCGCAGCCATTCTAAAAGCCGAAGGTTATATCTCCGACTTCAAGGACGGCACCGACGCCCAAGGCCACAAAACTCTCGTCGTTAAGATGAAGTATGTGGATGGCGCTCCCGCCATCACCGCGATCAACCGCACGTCGACCCCCGGTCGCCGTATCTATTCCTCCTACAGCGAAATTCCCCGCGTCCTCAACGGCCTCGGTATCGCCATTATTTCCACGTCGAAGGGCCTCATGAAGGACGCCGACTGTCGCCGCAATAAAGCCGGCGGCGAACTGATCTGCAACGTTTGGTAACCCGCCCGCACCATGAGCCGCATCGGCAAACAACCCGTTCTCATTCCCGACAAAGTTAAAGTCGGGATCACCAACACGACCGTCCTCATCGAGGGCCCCAAGGGCAAAGTCTCTAAGATTTTCGCTCCCGTCGTCAAAATCACCGTCGCTGACCAAAAAATCACCTTCGCTCCTACCGAAGAGTCGCGCTTCGCCAACGCCATGTATGGCACGGTGCGCTCGATCGTCGCCGGCATGGTCAAAGGCGTCACCGAAGGCTACAGTAAGGATCTCGAAATCCAAGGCGTCGGTTTCAAAGCCAACTTGAAGGGCAAGCAACTCGACCTCGCGCTCGGTTACTCGCACCCAATCCTCATGAACATCCCCGAAGGTATCAAAATTACCGTCGTCGATGGCACTAAGGTCAAAGTCGAAGGCTGCGACAAGCAGCTCGTCGGCGCCGTGACCGCTGAGATCCGTAGCTATTACCCGCCCGAGCCCTACAAGGGCAAAGGTGTCCGTATCGTTGGCGAACGCGTCCGCCGCAAAGAAGGCAAGACCGTCGCCTAATCCTCCTTCTAAACCAACTTTCAGGGACCATACCCATGAACACTATCTACAAAGCCCAGCTCCTCCAAAAACGTCGCTGGCGCATCCGCAAAAAGGTCGTCGGCACGGCGCTCCGCCCACGCCTCAGCGTCAAATTCAGCGGCCAAAACATCTACGCCCAAGCGATCAACGACGATCTCGGTACGACCTTGGTTTTCCTTGCGACCCTCGATCCCGAGATGCGCAAGCAAAAGCTCGGAGCCAACATCGCCGGAGCCAAAGCTCTCGCTACCGCCTTCGCGTTAAAAGCGAAGGCCGCCGGCATCACTTCCGTGGTGTTCGACCGCAGTGGTGCGCTCTACCATGGCAAGGTTAAAGCCTTCGCCGACACCGCCCGCGAGGGTGGCCTTGTATTCTAATCCCGCGCCTATGAGCACTGAACCTGTTTCTCCCGTTCCCCCTTCTGATTCTGCCGCTCCCGCGGTTGCTCCAGCCCGTGCGGGCGAGCGCGGCCAACGCGGTCCCCGCCGTGATGGCCCCGGTGGCGGTGGCCCTCGCGGCCCCCGTCGTGATGACCGTAACAAGCCGACCCTGTCGGCCGACGGCACCGCGATGATCGAAAAAGTCGTCTTCATCAATCGCTGCGCTAAGGTCGTCAAAGGTGGTCGCCGGTTCAGCTTCGCTGCACTCGCGGTCGTCGGCGACGGCAAGGGCAAAATTGGCATCGGCTACGGCAAGGCCAACGAAGTCCCAGACGCCATCAAGAAAGGCACCGCCAACGCCCACAAGCACATGGTCAGCGTGAAGCTCAAGGGCGACACGATTTCCCATGACGTCTTCGGCGAATACGATGGCGGCAAAGTTCTCCTTAAACCCGCTTCGCCCGGTACTGGTCTCATCGCCGGCGGCGGCGTACGCGCGGTCCTCGAAGCGGCGGGCGTTAAAAACGTCCTCACCAAGTCGATGGGTTCTAATAACCACATCGCCGTCGTGAACGCCACCCTCGCGGCCCTCCAACAACTCCGTACCGCCGAAGACATCACGAGCGTGCGTAAGTCGGCTTAATTTAATCGTTACACATCCGAGTCCGGTCTCGCCCTCAGGCGGACCGGGCGCCCCCTAAACAGGAACTCCTATGAAACTCCACGAACTCAAGAACGTTGTCGGTGCCATTCACCGCAAAAAGCGCGTCGGTTGCGGCGAAGGCGGCGGCCACGGCAAGACCTCTGGTCGCGGCGGCAAGGGCCAGACGGCCCGTTCCGGCGGCAGCATCCGTCCCGGCTTCGAAGGCGGTCAGATGCCCCTTTATCGTAAACTCCCGCACCGCGGTTTTAACCAAGCGGCTTTCCGCGTGGAACCGATCATTGTTAACGTCGGCGATCTCGCCCGTCTCGATGCCAAGATCTCCGAAGTTAACGTCACGGTACTGGCCAACGCGGGCCTTGTGCGTCACGACGAGAAATTCCTCAAAGTCCTCGGCGACGGTGAAATCACCCGCGCCCTCAAAGTGACCGCGTCGAAATTCTCTGAATCCGCCAAAGCCAAGATCGAAAAAGCCGGTGGCCAAGCCATCGTCGCCTAATTCAAATTGAGCGCGCCTCCGGGCGCGCTCTTCTTGTCTTTTCCCCAGTCCGCGTCCTCCAGTCCTTCGCCTCATCGCAATGTTTTCCGCCTTCACGAATTCGCTGAAAATCCCCGAGCTCCGCTCGCGTATTTTCTACACGCTCTCGCTGCTGTTCGTTGCGCGCGTTGGTGCGCACATCCCGCTGCCTGGTATTGATCCGGCGCCGCTGCAGAAGTTCTTCGCCGAACAAGCCGGCGGCACGGGTGGGGCCCTCGTCGGCCTTTACAACATGTTCACCGGCGGTGCCCTCGTGAAAGGTGCTATTTTCGCTTTGGGCATCATGCCCTACATCAGCGCCTCGATTATTTTCCAGCTCATGACGGCGGTCGTACCTGCCTTGAGCCGCCTCCAACAAGAAGGCGATGTCGGTCGTCAGAAGCTCACGCAGTATATGCGTTATGCGACGGTGATCATCTGCTTGGTGCAAGGCACGCTCCTGATTTGGGCACTCGAACAACCCGGTCGTCTTTTCCCAGGTTACGATGAAAACGTCTACGGCGCGATCGTGGTCGTCGGTAAGCTCGGTTTCTTGATCACCTCAGTGATCTTCATGACCGCGGGTACCATGCTGCTGATGTGGCTTGGCGAGCAGATCACCCAGCGAGGCATCGGTAATGGCGTATCTTTGCTCATCACCGTCGGCATTTTGGCCGATATCCCCAACGCGGCCGTTGCCACCTACAACTTGTTCTTCCGTCCAGTCGGCACCGGCCAAAGCCTCGGTCTGCCGCAGGCGGTTGTGATGGGGGTCCTTTTTATCGCCGTTACGATGGGTATCATCATGGTCGTGCAAGGCCAGCGCAAGATCCCAGTCCAGTACGCCAAGCGCGTCGTGGGCAACAAAGTCATGGGCGGCCAAAGTTCCTTCCTGCCGCTTAAGGTCAATTATTCGGGCGTCATGCCCGTTATCTTTGCTAGCGCCATCTTGCTGTTCCCGCAGCAGATCTTCTCCCAACTCGGAGCAGCTTTTAATATCAAGTTTTTGAGCGAGATTTCGCAAAACCTCCTGCGCGGTCATTGGAGCTACTACCTAATCGATACCGTCCTGATCATGTTCTTCAGCTATTTCTGGGTATCCGTGATGTTTAAACCCATCCAGATCGCCGACGATCTTAAGAAATACGGCGGCTACATCCCCGGCGTCCGCCCTGGCGAACCCACGGCCCAATTCCTCGATTTCATTATGACCCGTCTTACCCTAGCGGGTGCGATCTTCCTGACGGTCATCGCGGTCATGCCCGACGTGCTCCTTTTTGAACTCAATGTTCCCCAACGCATCGCCGTCTTCTTCGGTGGCACAGGTATGTTGATCACCGTGGGCGTCATTTTGGACACCATGCGCCAAATCGAGACCTTCCTGTTGCAACGTCATTACGACGGTTTCCTCAAGAAAGGTCGTATCCGCGCTCGCAGCGCCAACCCGCAAGGGATGACCGGTGATGCGCTCAGCTCCGATGCAATCATGAAGCTCGCGCTTCCGATGCTCGTTCTGTTGGTGTTGGGCGTCGGCATCGCCGCCTACCGCCACTTCGTCAATTAAGTTCTTTACTCGGGTCTCGATGGCCTCCATCAACGACCTCTACGCGCTCGGCGGACCTCCCGCCCGAGCTAAAATCATTCTCCTTGGTTCAGCTGCTTTTCACACCGAAAACCTGATGAACTTAGAACGTTCTTTGCACATTGAGCACGTCTCTCCCGCCGGCCTGTCGCGCCGGGAGATTTCGCGCCGCCCCGGCTCCGCCGCGGTGACTGAAGCCGCTACTCTCGCCTTGTTGCGAAAGTGGTTCTTTGCGCGCAAACCTGATGCGGGATTTGTCCTCACGGACTTCCCGGCTACGCTGCTCCAAGCTTTGGTGTTCGACGAATGGATGGACGCTCGCGATGAAAATCTCCTCGCCGTTTATGCCTCCCCTGATGCTCCGGCATCAGTCCTCGAACACTATCGCACCTTAGGCCTCCTCAAAAAAGATGAGGCCGCACTCGCTGCATGATCCCGATCAAAGACAAAATCGGTATCGCTAAAATGCGCGAGGCCTGTGCCATCGCCGCGACCGTGCTTGATCAACTCAAGCCCCTCGTTCGCCCCGGTGTCACAACGCAGGATTTGGAGGAAGCAGGCCGCGATTGGATCGCCCGCCTCGGCGCGCGCAGCGCCTGTTTCGGTTATCAGCACGGTTCCCGCCGCTACCCGGCGCACACCTGCATCTCGGTTAACGAAGAAGTCGTTCATGGTATTCCCTCACTTCGTCGCGTTTTACGCGAAGGCGATATCGTTTCACTCGACATCGTGGTGTGGCATGACGGCTACGTTGGCGACAACGCCACCACGCTACCGGTTGGCCCGATTTCACCCGCCCTCGAAAAACTTCTCCGCGTCTCGCGTGAAGCCCTCGACCTCGGCATCCGCCAAGCGCAGGTCGGCAATCGTATCGGCGACATCTCGCATGCGATTCAGACCCACTGCGAAAGCCACGGCTTCAGCGTCGTTCGCGATATGGTCGGCCACGGCGTCGGAACCGCGATGCATGAACCCCCAGAGATCGCCAACTTTGGTCGGCGCGGCACCGGTGAAAAAATCAAGCCCGGCATGACGCTCGCGATCGAACCTATGGTCAACCTCGGCGGTTTCAAGACCAAGACCTTGGGCGATGGTTGGACCCACGTCACCTCCGACGGTCAGCCCTCCGCTCATTTCGAACACACCGTGCTCACCACAGATAGTGGCCCGGAGATCCTCACGATCCCGCGCCCACAATAAATTTTCCATTTCCGTTTCCTCACTCTCAACTCTCTAACACCAACCCATCCTACCATGCCACGTCTCCTCGGCGTCGAAATCCCCGCGAAGAAGAAAATCGCGTTCTCTCTGCGTTACATCTACGGTATCGGCCCCCAACGGGCTGACCTAATCGTCAAAGAAGTCGGCATCGATCCCGATCTCCGCGCCCAAGATCTGAGCGAAGAACAGCTCAACAAAATTCTCCACGTGATCACCGATCACAAGTGGATCGTTGAAGGCGATCTTCGTCGCGACCACACCGCCAATCTCAAGCGCCTCCAAGCGATCAATTGCTACCGTGGCGTTCGCCATCGTCGCAGCCTCCCGGTGCGCGGTCAGCGCACCAGCACCAACGCCCGCACCCGCAAGGGCCCGCGCAAGACCGTTGGTGTCACCAAAGCTAAGGAAGTTTAATCTTACACTCACATGGCCGAAGAAAAGTCCGCTCCTAAGAAGGAAAAACCCGTCAAGGCTGCTGCAGCCGCTGGCGAATCCAAGCCCGCCAAGGCCCCGAAAGCCAAGGCCCCCAAGGCTGACGCTACCGCGCCCGCCGCCGAAGCCCCCGCGGCTACCCCCGTCGCTCACGCGCCGGAAGCCAAGGCTGCCCCCGTCGAACTCATCGGTGGTGTCGCTCGTCAGCCCACAGCTGAAGAACTCCTCAAAGAGGAAATCGGCACAATTAAGGTTCGTAAGGCTAAGGGTTCCAAAAACGTCACCTCCGGTGTCGCCAACGTTCTCGCCTCTTTTAACAACACGATCGTCTCGATCACCGACCATAAGGGCGCCGTCATCGCCTGGTCCAGCGCCGGTAAGTGCAACTTCCGCGGTTCGCGTAAGTCCACCGCCTACGCCGCTCAGATCGTCGCCCAAGACGCCGCGCGCAACGCGATGTCCCACGGCCTCAAGGATGTCGTCATCCGCATCTCGGGTCCCGGTCTAGGTCGCGATAGCGCGGTCCGCGCCCTCCAAGCGATCGGTCTCGAGATCACCTCGATCATCGACGTCACGCCCATCCCGCACAACGGTTGCCGTCCACGCAAACGCCGTCGCGTCTGAGCACCTCGTTCCCTTTTATTTAACACTCAATATTTCCGACCATGGCTCGTTACACAGGTCCTACCACCCGCATCAGCCGCCGTTTTGGCGTGCATCTGCTTGGCTCCGCCAAGGCGCTCGAGCGCCGCAACTATCCCCCGGGCCAACACGGTCCCAAGTCCCGCCGCAAGGTCTCCGAATACTCGGTCGGCCTCGGTGAGAAACAGAAGCTCCGCTACGTCTACGGCCTGCTTGAGCGCCAATTCCGTCGCACCTTCGAGATCGCTAAACGCGAGCGCGGCGTCACCGGCGAGCGCTTCATGCAGCTGCTCGAGACCCGCCTTGACAGCGTCGTGTATCTGCTCGGTTTCGCTAAGAGCCGCGCTGCTGCCCGCCAATTCGTCAATCACGGCCACATCCGCGTCAACGGTCGCAAGCTGGACATCTCCAGCTACAGCGTGAAACCCGGCGACGAAATCGAGGTCAAGAATGCTCCGGCTTCCCGCCAGTTTGCCACCCGCAACCTCGAGGAAAACCGCATTCGTAACGTCCCCGGTTGGCTCACCCTCAACGCCGAAGCCTTCAAGGCCGCGGTCGTTCGTCTGCCCAAGCGCGACGAAATGGATCAAAACATCAACGAACAGCTCATCGTCGAGTTCTACTCGCGCTTCTGAGTTTTTTTTGCCTCTTTCCTTAACTTCCTCTTAACTCGTCAGAGTTCATCACCATGCCCAAACGCCTCGGAAAGTTCGAACTCCCAAGCAAGCTCACCAAAATCGAGGAAGGCTCCACGCCTACCTACGCGAAGTTCATCGCCGAGCCTTTCGAGGCCGGCTACGGTCACACGGTGGGTAACTCCCTCCGTCGTATTCTGCTCAGCTCCATCGAAGGTGCGGCCATCTCCTCCATCAAAATTGATGGCGTGAATCATGAGTTCCAATCCATCGATGGCGTCGTCGAAGATGTCACCGACATCGTGCTGAACCTCAAAAAGGTTCTGCTCGTATCCCACAAACGTGAGACCATCAGTCTCACCGTCAAAGCCAACAAAATCGGCCCCGTCACCGCGGCCGACATCCAGGCTGACGCCAATATCACCATCGTAAATCCCGACCAGGTCATCTGCACCCTCGATACGAAACGCAATTTCGAAGCCGAGATCGAGATCAAGACCGGTCGTGGTTACTATCCTGGTGAGCAAAACAAGAAAGAAGAACAAGCCATCGGCGTCATTCCGATCGACAGTCTCTTCTCGCCTGTTCGTCTCGTCAAATATTCGGTCGAAGCCACCCGCGTGGGTCAAATCACCGATTACGACAAACTCATCCTCGAGATCTGGACCGATGGCCGCATCACTCCCGATGACGCCCTCAAACAGTCCGCCTCGATTCTAAAGCATCACCTCGACGTCTTCGATCGCGTCAGCGAAGAGACCTACGAATTCGAAAACCAACAGTCCGAGGTCAGCGAAGAGCAGAACAAGCTCCGCAAACTCCTCAACATGTCGGTCAACGAGATCGAACTCTCCGTGCGCGCCGCCAACTGCTTGAACAACGCGAATATCACCACTGTGGGTGAACTCGCGATGAAGTCCGAGCAGGAGATGCTTAAATACCGCAACTTCGGCAAGAAGTCGCTCAACGAAATTAAGGACAAGCTCGAAGCCCTCGGCCTCTCGCTTGGCATGAAGTTCGACGAACGCCTCCTCGAGACCAAGAAAGAAGCCTAATTCCTTTTTGGCGCCCGCGCCGTCTGTGTCGCCCTACGCTGCGACCAGATTGCCGATCGTGCGCCGAACTCAAACACACCGACCATGCGTCACAATAAACATCACGCCTCCTTAGGCGTAACTGCTCCTCACCGTAAAGCGATGATGGCCAATATGGCCGTCTCACTCATCACTCACGGCCGGATCCAAACCACCTTCTCGAAGGCCAAAGCCCTTCGTCCCTTCATCGAGAAGGTCATCACCAAGGCCAAAAAAGCCGCGCTGAAGACCGACAAGAAGGATGCCATTCATTTGCGCCGTCTGGCCTTGGCCGACGTGCGCGACGAGAATGCGATCACCCTTCTCTTCAATGAGAAATACAAGGACTTCGCCAATCGTGCCGGTGGTTACACCCGCATCTACAAACTCGGACCACGTTCCGCTGGCGATGCCGCTGAAATGGCACTCATCGAGTTCGTAAAGGCCGATGACCCAGGCTACAAGCAGGCTAAAAAACCGGCCAAAGCCAAGAAAGCCAAAGCCCCCAAGGCTGCCGCTGAAACCGCTCCCGCGGCCGAAGGCGACGCCAAGGCCTAAGACTAAGCTGGCTTATCGCTAGGCTGGTTAAAATCAGTCTCAGCTTCACTTCAACGCGCCGACGTAATTGTCGGCGCGTTTTTATTTTTTACTGTGGCGGGATCATAAGCCCAGATCCGCACTCAAATTGGCGCTTCCGCGCCAGAGCTCAGTTGCACTGAAATCCTTGCGCCGCCCACCGCGCCGCCTCCAAGTTCAAGCGCATGTTTGATTTCACCAGCGCCGCCGTTTTTTACTGTCTGCTTGTGGCGGCGATCTTTCTTGGCCTCTGGTTTTACTATGATCGGCGCGATTACCGCCGGTTCGAGCGAGAGCGCCGCAAGACGACGTTTCACTGCATACGCTGCGATCAACTCTACACCGCGAGTCTGGGCGCTGAGTTATGCCCATGCCCGCGTTGCGCGCATGAAAACACCCGCTTGAAATTTTGAGGCCGCATTTGACGACGCCCCCAGCGTTCGTGTTTTCTTACCCCTTTAAACCCACGCGACTTCCGCCTTATTCCATGCCTCAGACCATCGCTGTCCTCGACTTCGGTTCGCAGCTCACGCAAGTCATCGCCCGCCGCATCCGTGAGTGCCAAGTATACTCAAAAATTTATCACTACTCCACGCCCGCGGCTCAGTTAAAAGCCGATGGCGTGGTCGGCATCATCTTGTCCGGCGGACCCCAAAGTGTGTATGCGAAAACCGCGCCACATCCTGATGCGGGAATTTTTAAACTCGGGCTTCCGATTCTTGGTATCTGCTATGGCGTGCAACTGATGGGGCACTTCCTCGGCGGTAAAGTAGCGCACAGCAAAGCTCGCGAATACGGCCTCGGCCAACTCACCATTCGCAAGCCAGGCAAACTTTTCGCTGGCCTGCCTCGTACACTTAAAATCTGGAATTCCCACGGCGATAAGCTCACGGCGTTGCCGCCCGGTTTCGTCGCCACCGCCGTTTCAGACAACTCGGATTTTTCCGGCATCGAGGATAAGAAACGCGGTTTTTACGGCATCCAGTTTCATCCTGAAGTTTTCCACACCGAGCGCGGCGTGGACATGATCCGCAATTTTCTTGTTAGCATTTGCGGCGCTGCGCAGGACTGGACGACCAAGGATTTCATCGCGCATTCCGTCGCTGATATCCGCGCTAAAGTCGGCAAGGGCCGCGTGCTGCTCGGCCTCTCGGGCGGCGTGGATTCCTCCGTCGCCGCGGCACTCCTGCACAAAGCGATCGGCAAACAACTCACCTGCGTCTTCGTCGACAACGGCCTGCTCCGCAAAGGCGAGCGCGACTACGTCGAGGCGCTCTACCAGCGTAACTTTAAAATCGATCTGCGCGTCGTCGACGCCTCGTCGCTCTTCCTGCGCCGCCTCAAGGGCATCACCGAACCTGAGCAGAAACGTAAAATCATCGGCCGCACCTTCGTCGAAGTATTCGAGCAAACGTTGAAGTCCATCAAGGGCCGGGCGGAATTTCTCGGCCAAGGCACGTTATACCCCGACGTGATCGAGAGCGTTTCCATCGCCGGCAATCCCGCTTCGCTCATCAAGACCCATCACAACGTCGGCGGCTTGCCCGCGCGCATGAAGCTCAAATTGATCGAACCCCTACGCGAACTATTTAAAGACGAAGTCCGGCACGTCGGCGCTGCACTCGGGTTGCCGAAGGAAGTCGTGTGGCGCCAGCCGTTCCCTGGCCCTGGCCTCGGGGTGCGCGTGATGGGCAACATCACCGCCGAGAATCTCATGATCCTCCGCAACGCTGACGCCGTACTCCAAGAAGAAATGATGGCCTCAGGCTATTACTGGAAAGTGTGGCAATCCTTCGCGGTATTTCTGCCCGTCAAAACGGTTGGCGTCTTCGGCGATCAACGCACTTACGACTACGTGATCGCGCTCCGCATCGTTGAAAGTATCGACGCCATGACGGCCGATTGGGCGAAATTGCCGCACGATCTCTTGCAGAAAATTTCCAGTCGCATCACCAACGAAGTCCGCGGCGTAAGTCGCGTCGTTTTGGACATCAGCTCCAAGCCGCCCGCGACGATCGAGTGGGAGTGATCGGTTCGTAACCGCTGCGAGCCCTCGCCGCTAAGATCTGTTCACTCACGCGCCCATGACCACGAATCACCTTTGCCGTTTCGTGCTAGGTGTCGCTTCATGGTTTCTCGTCGCCCCGGCGCATGCTGAGCCCGAAATCATCGCTCAAGCTCGGGCCTTTATCGGCGAGGAAGCCGCCCTAAGCGCAGTGCGTTCCCTGCGTTTCGTTGGCACGCTCGTTACGGCCCACCCCGTTGATGCCTCGAAACAAACCCGCGCTTCCGTCGAGATTGTTTTCCAAAAACCCGCCCAGCAACGCATCACGATCGCCTACGAAAAAGCCTTCGAGCAGACTGCGCTCGATGACTACGAAGCCTGGCAACGCCAACAAGACCCGAGCGAGGCGAGCCAATGGCGCCTATCGCTTCTCTCCATCGAACAGGTCAAGCGCCTGCGCGCCAACACGCTCGAGAACTTGGCTTTTTTTCGCGGACTCGACCGGCAGGGGGCGCGGATTGAAGATCAAGGTCCGGTCACAATCGATGGAGTGCCCTGTGAGAAAATCGCCTTTATCCACGCGCCCAATATTATTTTCACGCGCTACTTTGAAATCGCCACCGGCCGCCTGCGGCTGACCGAAACCGAAGCCGGCGGCTCGATCCGTGAACAAGGTGAGATCACGGTCAATGCGTTGCGGTTTCCCAAAAAAATCATCACCCTCACGCCGATCGCCCACGGTAAATCCCAGACCGTCACGATCACCTTCGATAAAATCAGTGTGAATGAAACCTTTCCCTCTACCTTCTTCGCCGTTCCGGCGCTGTCTAATCGATGATCGGGCAGGGGAGTGTGATTTTTTATCTACGTCCTTCATCTTCACAAAAACCTCCTTTTAACTATGCGCACCCTCGCCATCTCCGATAAAAATTTTGCCGACGATCTCGCTGCGTTCTGCCGCGGTTCGAACGTGCCGCGCGAGATCAGCGATGCAGTCACTGCCATCCTAGCCGACATCCGTCAACGCGGTGACGAAGCCGTAAGTCACTACGCGGCCAAATTCGACGGCGCCAAACTCCGCGCCAAAGAATTTCGCTTAAAGCCCGCCGATATCTCCGCTGCCGCCAAACGACTTCCACCCGCCGAGCGACGCGCTCTTGTGGCCGCGCATGATAGTATTGTGGCCTTCAACCGCCGCGGTCTCGCCAGAAATTGGACCGCTAAAAATCCCCAAGGCGCACTCGTCGGCGAAAAATTTGACCCCATCCGTCGTGTCGGCCTTTACGTGCCCGGCGGTCAAGTCCCACTTGTTTCCACGGTCCTCATGACCGCCACGCTCGCCAAGATCGCCGGCTGCCCGCAGATCGCTGTGTTCACTCCGTCCAATTCTTACGGCAAAGTCGCCGACGGACTGCTCGCCGCGTTGGATCTAATCGGTATCGACGAAGTCTATCGCATCGGCGGCGTTCAGGCCATTGGAGCCATGGCCTATGGCACCTCGAGCATTCCCGCCGTCGATAAAATTTACGGTCCTGGTAACGCGTACGTCTGCGAGGCCAAACGCCAAGTCTTCGGTCACGTCGGCGTGGATTCACTTCCCGGCCCGAGCGAGGTGATGATCATCGCCGATGATACAGCTCGGGCCGATTTCGCCGCCGCCGATCTTCTCGCCCAAGCCGAACACGGCTCTGGTCGCGAAAAAATCTATCTGGTGGGTACCTCCGCCAAAATTATCGCCGCCATCGCCGCCGAAGTCCAGGCGCAGCTGCCGACGCTGACGCGCTCCGAGAAAACCGCCCGCGTCCTCGCTGAGGGTTGGCTCGCTGTCCAAGTCGACACCCTCGCGCAAGCCGCTGAGATCGCTAACTACGTCGCGCCCGAACACCTCGAGCTCCTAGTCAAAGAGTCTTCCGCTAAGACTCTCACCAAGGCCATCACCACGGCTGGGGCGATCATGTTGGGCAATTTCACGCCGACCGCGCTGGGCGATTTCACGGCCGGTCCCAGCCACGTACTACCGACGGGTCGCGCGGGACGTTTTTTCAGCGGCCTGCGCGTCGCCGACTTTCAACGCCGCACCAGCCTCATCCGCTACGACCGCGCCAGCGTGAAACGTGGCGCTCCGGTCGTCGCCGCTTTTGCGGCAATGGAGCGACTCGACGCCCACGGCCGTTCCGTGCGGATACGCACTGAGTAATTCAATCCGGCTAAGTCGTTCTGAACCCACCCATGTCCGCTCTTTCGTCTCTCGCCCTCCCTCATGTGGCTTCACTTCACGCCTACACGCCCGGTCTTCAACCGACTGAGCCAGGCTGGGTGAAACTCAATACCAACGAGTGCCCGTATCCGCCAAGTCCGCGCGTCGCCGAGGCGCTGCGGCGCGAGATCGGGGAAGACAGCGGCTCGCTCCGCCTTTACCCTAACCCCAAGAGCACCCCGTTACGGACCGCCATCGCCACGCACCACGGCCACAATCTCACCGCGGAAAACGTCATCGTTGGCAACGGTTCCGACGACATCCTCAATCTGCTCGTGCGAGCCTTCTGTACCCGCGAGGCTGCTGCGGGATTTACGTTTCCGAGTTATTCACTCTATCCAGTTCTCGTCGAAATCCAAGATGCCGGCAGCCTCGTCATCGAGTTTGACCGCACGATGCGTCTACCAATCGAGCGCATCGCTGCTTCCAAAGCCCGCGCGTTTTTCCTGACCTCACCCAATGCCCCCACGGGCGTAGCCTTCTCCAACGCCGAACTCACTCGTGTACTCGCAGTGTTTCCTGGCTTGCTGGTCGTCGACGAAGCCTACGCACCCTTCGCAAGCGAAGACGCCGTGCCCTTGCTTGCTACGCACCCGCGTTTGGTCGTGGTGCGTACCTTGTCCAAAGCCCACGCGCTCGCAGGCATCCGCGTCGGCTATGCGCTCGCCGATCCCGAGATCATTGAGCTGCTCGACCGCGTGCGCGACAGTTACAACGTCAATCGCCTCTCTCAAGCTGCCGCGCTCGCCGCTCTCGGGCACCCCGAATATTACGCCGGTATTATCGCTCGGATTAAAAATACCCGAGATAGTTTCGTCACAGAATGTCAGCAGCGTCGCGGCTGGTTCACTTATAAATCTTCGTCGAATTTTATTTTCACGGAACCCAAAAATGCCCGCGGTGAATCTGGCCCGGTCGTCGCCAAGGCCGCCTATGATTTCCTGTGCGCGCACAAGATCCTAGTCCGGCACTTCCCCAGCCACGCCTTGACCGCGTCTTTTCTTCGAATCAGCGTGGGCACCGATGACGAAATGCTCGTCCTCTCCGAAACCTTGGACACATGGCTAAAAACTTAAATCGCCTCGCCACCGTCGCTCGTAAAACCGCCGAGACCGATATCGTGCTCACGCTCGGCGTGGACGGTACCGGAGTTTCCGCAATCGAGACGGGCGTGCCATTCTTCGATCACATGCTCACGCTCTTTTCCAAGCACGGGCTCTTCGATCTCAACCTCAAAGCTAAGGGTGACGTCGACGTCGATTATCATCACACGGTCGAAGATGTCGGCCTCGTCTTGGGTCAGGCGTTTAAAGAAGCCCTCGGCGACAAGCTCGGGATCCGGCGCTACGGTTTTTTCCTGCTGCCCATGGATGAATCCCTCGCCCGCGTTGTTGTCGATGTCGGTGGCCGCCCGCACTTGGTTTACGAAGCGAACGCGCCGACGATGTTCGTGCGCGATTTCAACATCGTACTCGTGAAGGAATTTTGCCGCGCTTTCAGTAACGCCCTCGGTGCAAATCTCCACGTAACTTTGATTTACGGTGAAGAACCGCATCACGTCGCCGAAGCCATTTTCAAAGGTCTCGCGCGCGCACTCGATATGGCGACTCAGATCGAGCCTCGCGCGGCCGATCAACTTCCTAGCACCAAAGGTAAAATCTGAGTTCAGGGATTTTCCCTTGTTAGGGAGGGGGAGGTTAGAGGCGGTTTGACCTTTGAACCGGTGCGTTTTCAAGCCCGTTAGGGCTAACGCTTTTGGTTAAAAAAAGCGTGAAGCAATGATTCATTGCGCTGCAGTGCGGATTGAAAAAATTACGCGGAATTTTTTTTCAGCATGGCGCCGCCGCGCACGAGCGTTACGGTTATGAGCTATGTCCGCCCCCGTCATCGCCGTCATTGACAACGGAATTTGCAACCTGCGTAGCGTCACCAAGGCCCTCGAAGCTGTGGGCGCTGCACCCTGTGTCGTGCACACGCCCGACGAGGTCGAGGCAAGCCGGGCGGTCGGCTTGGTGTTGCCCGGGGTAGGGGCCCTGAGGGATTGTGTGGCTTCGCTGCGGGCTTCTAAATTGGATGCCACCTTACGCGCATGGATCGGAGCGGACCGGCCGTTTCTCGGCGTGTGTTTGGGCATGCAGGCACTATTTGATCATTCGCAAGAGGGTGACGTGAAAGGCTTAGGGATTTTGCCGGGTAAAGTAGTGCGTTTCCAACGCCCGCCGGAGTTTAAGATTCCGCACATGGGTTGGAATACCGTGCGTTTTACTCAGCCTGGTTCGCCCCTAGCGGCGGGATTGGCAAAAGAGGGGGAGGCCTTTTATTTTGTGCATAGCTTTCACTGCGTGCCCGCAGACCCAGCGTTTGTCTTGGGTGAGTGTGATTACGGTGGGGTTTTCTGTGCTGCGGTCGGCCAAGGGCGGGTCTTTGCCACGCAATTTCACCCGGAGAAGAGCCAAGCCAAGGGGCTGCAGATTTACCGCAACTTCGCTACATTGGCGGCCCAGGGTTGAGCCCTAGACTTCACATTTGCTTACACGGGGCTGTGCGCCGGCTAATTCTAGGCGGAAGATTTTCAATCTACTCTATCTTTGTTTTGCCAGTGGCGAAATTTTTAGCTCCGCTCGGCCCATCATGGCCAACTCCGCCTCACTGAAGATCGACGATAAAGAATACCCCTTGCCGATCCTAGTTGGCTCCGAAGGGGAGAAAGCCGTCGACACCCGTGCGCTTCGCGCATCCTCCGGTTACATCGCCTACGACCAAGGCTACGGCAACACCGGCTCCTGTGAGAGCCAGATCACCTACCTCGACGGCGATAACGGCGTGCTGCGCCATCGTGGTTATCCCATCGAGCAACTCGCGGCGCACAGCGATTACGTCGAAACCGCCTATCTGGTGATCTACGGCGAGCTCCCCAACGCCGTGCAACGTAAAGAATTCGGTCTTCGCCTTCGGCAAAACGCCGCGGTCGAGACCCAGATGCAGAAAATTTTCGAAGGTTTCCCCAAGGATGCGCCGCCGATGGCGATGTTGTCCTCGATCGTCGCCTCGCTCGCGGCGCATTACCCGCATCTAGCGACGAATAATTTCGAAAAAGACCTCACCCACTTCGACCTCGCGGCTGCGATGGCGATTTCGAAAATCCGCACCATCGGAGCGATGATCTATCGCTACCAAAAGGGCCTGCCCTATATTTTCCCGAAGCAGGAGCTGCCGTTCTGCGAGAACTTCCTGCACATGATGTTCTCCGAGCCGTATCAAGATTACCTCTCCGTCCCTGAGGTCGCTAAGGCCCTAAATCTGCTGCTCCTGCTCCACGCCGATCACGAGCAAAATTGCTCCACGTCTACCACTCGAATGGTCGGATCCAGCGCCGCCAATCTCTTTACCTCGCTCTCCGCCGGTATTTGCGCGCTTTCTGGCCCGTTGCACGGTGGCGCCAACGCCGCAGTAATGCAGATGCTCCAATCCATCCACGACGAGGGCGACGACGGTACGCGTTTCATCGCCGCCGCCAAATCTGGCAGCAAAACCAACCGTCTGATGGGCTTCGGCCACGCCGTTTACAAAAATTTCGATCCTCGCGCCAAGATCATCGGCAAGGCCTGCGACGAAGTTCTAGCCAAGCTCGGTATCAACGACCCGCTGCTCGCCATCGCCAAAAATCTCGAGCAGGCCGCGCTTAAGGACGAGTACTTCGTCTCTCGTAAACTTTACCCCAACGTCGATTTCTACAGCGGCATCATCATGCGCGCCCTCGGTATTCCCGTGAACATGTTCACCGTAATCTTCGCCATTGGTCGCGCTCCAGGCTGGATCGCGAATTGGCGCGAAGTCGCAGCCAATCCTAAGGGCCGCATCTATCGCCCGCGCCAAATTTACGTCGGCCCGGTCAAACGTGACTTCGTGCCGATGGCGCAACGCGGTTAAGACCGAGCTTATTTCGTCTCCGGCTTGGCGTGCATCAATTGCTCGAGCTCTAAGCCGGTGATGCGCTTTAGGCCGCCCAACAAGCGCCACAGCGCATACATTGACATCGCCGCCGAAGGTAGCGCGATCACTGGCCAGCTCAACATGTTCATGCGGGCCAATTCCGCGTTGAATGCCTCGGACCCGGCGGGGCTTTTTAGTAGATATCGGGCGAGACCGTAATTGAGCACGGCGCTCAGAAAAAACGAACCCGCTAGCAGGAAACTCGAGCCTCGGAGCAATTGCTCGAACTCCGCCCGGCTGTTGCGTTCCGCAAGCGCCACGTCCACCCGCTCTACGTCGATCACCTGTGGATTGTAGAGCATTTCTTTCACCAGCGGCGTCCGCGTGCCCATCGAGGTCAACACCACCAAGCCGATCACTGCCGGCACGGCCGCTTCCTTAACGGCGAACCACAGCACATCCAACTGCAGCAACGCAAAACCACCCGTGATCAAAATACTTAAAAACCCGATGGCCGATAAAAAGTTAAATTTCCTCCTCTGGAGATAATCGTGGATCGAATAGCCCAAAGGAAACAAAAGCGCCACGATCAACGCCAACTTGGGGCCCAGCCACACTGCCTTGCTCCCTGAACTGAGGATAAATGACGGCAACGCAATGTTGCAGACGATATTGATGAGCAGGTTTTCGCGTTTGGGCGCGGCGGTTGCTGATGCTTGAGCAGTCATTTCGTTTTGCGTTCCAGAATTACGACCCGCTTAGTCGGGTCAAACCTTCCACTCCCATGCTGCTCCTCGGCGTTAACATCGATCATTGTGCTACCGTTCGCCAAGCCCGTTACCGGCAAGCGCCCGCTACGCTGGGCGCCGCCGTGGAACCGGATCCGGTTACCCTTGCAGTCCTCGCCGAACGCGCTGGCGCCGATGGCATCACCATTCACCTCCGTGAAGACCGCCGCCATATCCAAGAGCGCGACGTCTGGCGCACCCGGGAGACCATCTGTACGCGTCTCAACTTCGAGATGGCGTGCACGCCGTGGATGATCGATTTTGCCCTAAAGTTAAAACCCGACTCCGTGTGTCTTGTCCCCGAAAGCCGCGAAGAAATCACGACCGAAGGCGGCCTCGACATCATTGGCCAACGCGAACGCGTTCGCGCCTGCGTCGAAGCGATGAGTGCCGCCGGTATTGCGGTGAGCCTGTTCATCGATCCCGATGATGCCGCCATCGAAGCCTCCGCTGCGGTGAAAGCGCCTTGGGTTGAGTTACACACGGGCGCTTACGCCAATGCCTACTATGGCGCGCACCGGGCTGCCGAATTTCAACGTCTCCGGCTCGGCGCCGTACGCGCCCACGAACTCGGCCTTACGGTCAACGCCGGCCACGGCATCAATTACGTGAACATTACCGAAGTCCGCACGTTGCCGCACTTGCACGAACTAAATATTGGTCATAGCTTGATCAGTCGTGCGCTGTTCACCGGCATCGAAGAAGCCGTCCGCGAAATGAAGGCGCGCATGAATCCCTGAGTTTTTTTGGCCCATGAATCTCTCCCTCCCGCCCGGCGGTGTCCTTGTTGGCCTCGGTTGCGACCTTGTTGAGGTCCAACGCATCCGCGATGTACTCGAGCGCCACGGCGATCATTTCCTTGATCGGGTGTTCACTGCCGAGGAACGCGCCTATTGTATGAGCATGGCGCAGCCCCACAAACACCTCGCCGCGCGTTGGGCCGCGAAAGAGGCGATTTCAAAAACATTCACCACCGGCATCGGCGCTGATTTAGGCTGGAAATCCATGTCGATCTACCACGGCGAACGGGCCGAACCGCGCGTACGACTCGATCAAAAAGCTGCCGCGCTCCTCGCCCACGTCGGTGGTACGCATATTCACGTGAGTCTATCTCACACTGAGACGACCGCCATGGCGGTCGCGGCCATCGTCCGCGCTTAAACCCATTTCTCGATGTATCAGCAAGAGCCCAACGAGTTCGAGGCTGAGCAAACTCCTCCGCCCGAATCGAAACCTAAACCCTCGATGGTGCCTTCTTGGGTGATGCTGGGTTTCATCGTCGGAGCGTTATTTGTATGGGCGCTGCCGAAGCGGGAATCTGCGTCTGCGTCCGCGCCGCCAGAAGCGCCCTCGCTCGTGGTCCAGGCTACATCGCGCCTTACAACGATCGAGGCCGTGTTCGCAGAGTGGGGTCAATATGCCGTCTGGCATCAGGATCGCACCGAGATTGCGCTCTGGAACAGCGAGATTCAGGCCTATTCTGATTGCTACGAAGTGCTGCGCAATGATGGCGCGTTTTTCTTCCGGTCGATCCCGCGATTGACGCACCCGCTGCTTACGCACGGCCTGCAGGCCAACTTGGAAAATTGCCCGATTCAATTCACCGAAACCACTGCGCAACGGACGACTTGGCTCGGCGAAAAAAATCAAGAAACTTGGCGCTCGATCAGCACCGCCGCTCGGGAAAACATGGGTGTGGCATCGCCCGCCCCCACGCCCCCGCGGCCCGCCCCGCGGCCCTAGCACCATGAGTCTTTTGAGCCACCCGATTCTCAGCTGCGAGGAAGTCCGCGCATTTGAGGCGGCTTATTTTGGGGGTGACCAAGCGCGTGAATGGACCGCGATGCAACGCGCAGGCCGCGCCTTGGGTGCCGCGGTGCAACGTGATTTTCAGGAGATCGGGGAATTCCCTGCCACCGCGCGGATTCTCGTGCTCGCAGGCAAAGGCCACAACGCGGGTGATGCCTTCATTGCGGCGCAGGATCTGCTCGAGAAAAATCCTCAGGCTATCGCCGAGGTTTTGTTTTTCTTCGGGGAAGGCTCGCTGCGTCCGCTTGCGCAACGTGCATGGCGGGCGCTGGTCCACTGCGCGCACGAGCGCGTGCGCGTCATCACCGCGCTCGCAGGCGACGTCTATACGGTCAGCCTAGACGGTGTTTTTGGTTTTCAGTTTCGAGCGCCCGCTGAATCACGGGTGGTCGAGCTTTTCGCCCAGATCAACGCCTGCCCAATTCACTTTCGGGCTGCAGTGGATTTGCCGAGTGCGGATTTGTTTCAGGCTGATTTTACCTACGCGACAGGGATCGTAAAAACTCCGGTGCTCCATTCCGCTCAGGCCGGGCGCGTGCGTTACCTTGATCTCGGTTTTTTTGATGGCACCAATCCGATGCCAGCGGTGCAGAACCGCGTGCTCATCCCCGAGTTGTTGGCGCCTTTGGCGGCCTTGCGGCCGGCGATTTCTGATAAACGCACGTATGGACATGTGGGCATAATCGGCGGCTCGTGCAGTTATCCAGGCGCGGTGTTGATGACGGCCCTGGCGGCGTTGCGCAGTGGCGTGGGTCTGGTGACGGCTTTTGTGCCTGAGACTCTGGCTTCGGCGTTTGCGGCCCGGGCTCCCGAGGTGATGTGGGTAGGCTGGCCAGAGACACCCGGTGGCGGACTTGCGCTTGAGGGGCAGCATTTATTGAAGGCGCGGGCTGAGCGTCTGGATGCCTTGGTGCTGGGACCGGGCGTGGGACGGGAGGCGGAGACGCTCGCTCTACTGCGGGACATCGTCGCGACCTCGGCAGTGCCGCTAGTGATCGACGCGGATGCGTTGCAGCCAGATATCGTCGCAGTTGGTAACGCCCCGCGCGTACTCACGCCCCACGCCGGTGAATGGGCGCGCATCGCCGGTGCGACGTTGCCGTCGGCGACGCTGGTGCGTAAAGGGCCGGTGACGCGCATCGAAAGCGGCAGCGGTTTGGGCCCGAGTTACCATAGTTTTTTTGGCGGGCCGGTGCTGGCGCGGGGTGGCAGCGGCGATGTGTTGGCTGGCTTGATCGGTGGTTTGCTCGCGCATACTTCGGGTGAAGTTGAACTCGCGGCCGCGCGGGGCGTACTCTGGCACGGACTTGCTGCGGACGCGCTGGCGCGGCAGCACGGCCAAGTGGCAGTTACGACGACTCAGGTGCTCGATTTTTTACCCAAAATTTTGCGAAAGCAATTTGCATGAGCGAACTCACCGAGCGGCAGGCATTTTTGGTTTTAAATGCGCTGCCCAATATCGGGCCGATCACGCTCAACCGACTCCTCGAAGAACTCGGCAGTGATCCGCGGACAATTTTCACGGTCGGTCGACGCCGACTGGAAGCAGTAAAAGGAGTGGGGCCGGTGATGAGTGCGACCCTTACGAATTGGACGCAGCATTTTGATCTGGCGCGCGAACAGACGCGGATGGCGCAGAGCCAGGTGGATTTTATCATTGGTGGCGATGAGGCTTATCCAAGGCTGTTGCGGGAGATCTCCGATCCGCCGATCGCTTTGTATCGCAAAGGGCGTTTCGATTTTTCGCAGCCGTGTATCGCGATTGTCGGTTCTCCAAGCACGACGCTCTATGGAATGGCGACGGCAAAAAAAATTGGTGCAGAGCTGGCGCGATTGGGTTTTTGCGTGGTGAGCGGTTTGTCGCGTGGGATCGATACGGCGGCGCATGAGGGCGCGCTCTCGGTTGGCGGCAAGACGGCCGCGGTGCTCGGCAACGGCCTCGATATCGTTTACCCGCCAGAAAATTTGGGCCTCTACCGGCGGATCGAAGAACAGGGTGTGGTGCTGTCCGAATTTCCGCTCGGGCGGCGGGCCGATTGGCAGTCGTCTGCGATGCGTAATCGCATCGTGGCAGGTATGTGCGAGGCGACGGTGGTGATCGAAAGCGATGTGGATGGAGGCGCGATGATAACGGCGCGTTTCGCAGGCGAACAAGGGCGGTTGCTCTTCGCGGTGCCTGGTCGGATTGACCAACCAAGCAGCGCTGGCTGTCACCAGTTGATTCGCGATGGAGCGACATTACTGACAGGCATCGATGATCTGCTTTCGGAGTTAAATTACCTCGGCGGCTTACGGCCCGCGCCCATCTCGGAAAAACCCGGGACGCCGGAAGGTACGCCGGCGAATCTGACGATCGATGAAGCTCGGGTGTTCGCGTATTTTGCGAGCGGCACACCCCTGACGCCCGATGCGCTCGCGGAGCTCACGGGTTTGGCGGTGGCTCAGCTCTCGGCAGTGCTGATGATGCTCGAGCTCAAGCGCGCCATCGCCAAGCGCGCCGACGGCGCCTTTGAGGCGCGGGGTTAGCTTCGCATTTTTACTCAGCCCGGTGGCCAGGTGAGGGGGCGACGGGCGAGGAGGTGGACGTGTAGGTGGGGCACGGATTCGCCGCCATCGGGGCCGTTGTTCACAACCAGGCGAAAGCCGTTAGCAAGTTGCAGTTTTTTCGCTAAATTACCGGCGGTCAGTAAGAGGTGACCCAGTAACACTTGATCGTCATTCGTGGCCGCGCCGATGCGTGGCAGGGCTTTTTTGGGAATGATGAGCAGGTGGACCGGCGCTTGGGGCTGGATGTCGTGCAGGACGATGCAGAGTTCGTCCTCGTGCTCGATTTTGGCGGGGATTTCGCGGGCGATGATCCGCTCGAAAAGGGTCTTGGACATGAGCGGAGGTTGTCAGCGAAATCAGCTGATGACACGGCAGAATTTTAAGCTCCGTTGTGATTTTGCTAGCAGACCGGCCTAGATGAACAGCAGGTGTAAATCGGCGGTGCGGGCGGTGCGGGCAGCAGTGAGTTCGCGGATGAAGGCGAGGGCCTCCGTGTAATCGCGTTGCCGGCGGGGCGTGGCGCGCAGGGCGGGCGGCAGCAGAGCGGGGCGGAGGTTAGTGACGAGCAAGGTGGACTCGCGGAAGGCGGCGAGTTGTTTAAGGCCGGTCATGATACCGGCGCGCGTAAACAGCGGTGTGGCGGCGTGCGGTGTGGCGGCGGCATCCCAGTGGAAGAAGCCGTGTTGGGGGAGATCGGCGAAGCGTTGGGCGAGGAGCTTGGCGGCGGCGGCGTTGAAGGCGTCGTCAAAAGTCGCGGCAAATTCAGGGTGCGCGGCGGTCTGGGTTTCAAGCTCGCCAAGACTGAAGGTGATGGCGGTCTTGATCTGTTCAGCGAGGTAAAGGTCGCGGCCCGTGACGTGCGCGAAGAGCTCGTTAATGAAGTGCAGGCGACGGAGGTCGTCGCGGGAGCGCGTCATTTCTGCGGTTTTCCGAGGCTGCTGATCTCGTCGACGAATTCAGTCACGTCGCGGAATTCTTTGTAAACGCTGGCGAAGCGCACGTAGGCGACTTGGTCAATGTTGCGGAGGCGCTGCATGACTCCGTGGCCGAGCGCGTGCGAAGGAATTTCGGTGTCGAATTGGGCTTCGACGGAATCCATCACGTCCTCGACGAGCATGGCGATTTGTTCGAGGTCGACGGGTCGTTTGTGGCAGGCGGCACGGACGGCGCGTACAAGTTTCTCGCGGTCGAATTCTTCGCGGCGGCCGTCGCGTTTAATAACGACAACTCCGTCTCGCAGGACCGCTTCGGTCGTGCTGTAACGATGACCGCATTCGAGGCATTCCCGGCGGCGGCGGATAGTGGATCCTTCCTTGCTGATACGAGAATCGATGACCTTGTCCTCGATGGAGGTGCATTTGGGGCAGCGCATGGTCAGGAGAGCGACAAAAAGTTTTTCAAAATGTTCATTCCGCCTTCGGTCGCGATGGACTCAGGGTGGAATTGTACGCCCCAAATCGGGAGCGTGCGGTGGCGCAGGCCCATGACCTCGCCCTCGGCGGTCTCGGCGGTGATCTCAAGGGCGGCGGGAAAACTGGCGCGGTCGACGAGCAGCGAGTGGTAGCGCGTGGCGGCGAAGCCTTGGGGCATGCCGTGGAAAACGTCGGTGTTTTTATGCAGGATCGGCGAGGTCTTGCCGTGCATGAGGCGGCTGGCGCGGACGACGTTACCGCCGTAAAAATGGCCGATGGATTGGTGGCCGAGGCAGACGCCGAGGATGGGCTTCACGCCGGCAAAGGCCTTGATCATATCCAGCGAGACACCGGCTTCGGCGGGCGAGCAAGGGCCGGGCGAAATGAGGATGCGATCCGGGTTGAGCGCGACGGCTTCGGCTGGCGTAATCTGGTCGTTGCGAAACACGCGTTGGGTCACGCCCAACTGGCCAAAGTATTGGACCAAGTTGAAGGTAAAGGAGTCGTAGTTGTCGATGACGAGGAGCACGGTAGTCGGTGGAGTACTACCTCGTGGATTGACAGCGGGGTCAAGCGCGCGGGTAGGGTGGGGCGTCGCTATGCCCGATCATTTCCAGTTATTAAAGACCGATACCGTCACTGCTGCTCGTCGGGGTCGCTTACGCACGCGGCATGGCACGATCGAGACGCCGATCTTTATGCCGGTCGGCACGCAGGGCACGGTGAAATCGCTCACGCCTGCGCATCTGCGCGAGATCGGTTCACAAATCATTCTTGGCAATACCTACCATCTTAATCTGCGTCCGACCTCCGAGTTGATTCACGAGCTTGGTGGGTTGCATAAATTCATGGGCTGGGATGGCCCGATCCTCACAGATAGCGGCGGATTTCAGGTGTTTTCGTTGGCGAAGTTGCGCGACATCCGGGAAGACGGCGTAGCGTTTCAGTCGCACTTAGACGGTAAGAAACTTTTTCTCGGCCCCAAAGAGGTCATGGGGATTCAGCAAAATCTGGGCAGTGATATCGCGATGGTGATCGACGAGTGTCCGCCTTGGCCGTGCGAACGCGACGCGTGCGCGCAGGCGGTGGCGCGCAGTTATCGTTGGGCGCAGCAATGTAAACAAATCGCCACGGATAACGGTTTTCTCGGAGCGGGTCACCATGTGTTCGCGATTGTGCAGGGTTCCACCTTCGACGATTTGCGCCGCGAGGCGGCGGAGTCTTTGGCGGCACTGGATTTTCCCGGCTACGCCGTGGGCGGGGTGAGCGTAGGCGAACCCGAACCGGAAATGCTCAAACAAGTCGGGGCCACGACGCCGTTTATGCCGGCGGACAAGCCGCGCTACACCATGGGCCTCGGCACGCCACCGCAGCTGTTAAAGATGGTCGCGCTCGGCGTGGATATGTTTGATTGCGTGCTGCCAAGCCGAGTTGCGCGCAACGGCCTTGTATTCACCCCCGATGGTCCGATCAACCTGAAGAACGAAAAATACCGCAGCGATCCACGGCCCATCGTCGAAGGTTTGGACAATTATACGTGTCGGAATTTCTCCCGCTCTTACCTGCGCCATCTTACGGTCGCAGGTGAAATCTTAGCCTGTACGCTTTGCACACTGCACAATTTGCATTTTTATCTCGATCTCATGGCGCAGGCGCGGGCGCATATTGAAGCGGGTGATTACGCGACCTGGCATCTCGCTTGGGTGGCTCGCTACGAAGCGGGGGCGGCGGCGCGCGTGGCCTAAGCTCCGCTCTCGCCTTACACGTTAGGTTGGTTTTGCTTTCGCTTAGAAACCCTACTTTTTCCCATGCGTATTCTCGTCACCGGCGGCGCCGGCTTTCTCGGTTCCCATCTTTGTGATCGGCTCATCACCGAAGGTCATGAAGTGACGGTGATCGACAATCTCTTCACCGGCCGAAAGCAGAATATCGCGCATCTGCTAGATCACCCGCGTTTCGAATTCGTGCGGCACGACGTGATTGATCCCTTTAAGTACGAGGTCGATCAAATCTACAATCTCGCCTGTCCGGCCTCGCCGCCGCACTACCAATATAATCCGATCAAGACGATTAAGACCTCGATTCTCGGTTCGATTAATTGCCTTGGCCTCGCCAAGCGCGTGAAAGCCCGCGTGTTTCAGGCCAGCACAAGCGAAGTTTACGGTGACCCGCACGTCCACCCGCAGCCCGAAAGCTACTGGGGCAACGTCAACCCCATCGGCAAACGCTCTTGCTACGACGAAGGCAAACGCTGCGCCGAGACGCTGTTCTTCGACTATCACCGCGAACACAAAGTCGATATCCGCGTTGTCCGCATTTTTAATACCTACGGCCCTCGCATGCACGAGTCCGATGGACGCGTTGTTTCCAATTTCATCGTTCAGGCCCTGCGCGGCGAGGATATCACAATTTACGGCGATGGGTCGCAGACGCGCTCATTTTGTTACGTCGATGATTTGATTGAGGGCTGGCTCCGCCTGATGGCTCAGACCGAGACGGTCGGCCCGATGAATCTCGGCAATCCTAGCGAGTTCACGATGCTTCAACTTGCCGAGCTCACGCTTAAACTGGTCGGCGGCAAATCCAAGATTGTGCACAAGCCGCTCCCATCCGACGACCCCAAGCAGCGCAGGCCCGACATTTCGCTCGCTCAAAAAGTCCTAAAGTGGGAACCCAAGGTGCCGCTTGAAGATGGCCTGCTACGCACCATCGCTTACTTTAAACCACGAGTTTGAGTGGGATCGAAGGTGAGTTAGAACCTCCCGCTGGTTTGCTCCTGGGCGTGACATCGCGGCACCGGTCGGCCTGCTGCTGCCCTCAAGCATGGGGTGCCCCCGCTGGTTATTTGCACTCAGGGAGCCGGATTATTTCTTCATTTGCCAAGCCCATGGCTCGGGCTACGCTCACGCCCCCTTCATGCTCTCGTTTTTATTTAAACGTTTCTCCGGCCGTCATTATCGTAAGTTTCTCGAAAAAAGCCGCCCCATCGTCGCGCGCATTAACGAGCTTGAGCTGAGCTACCAAGCCCTCACCGACGAGCAACTCCGCGCCAAGACCGACGAGTTCCGCGCCCGCATTGGCTCCGCCGCCGACAAATCCGCTGCGCTCGAGGCGATTCTGCCTGAGGCTTTCGCCACCGTCAAAAGCGCCGCCCGCCGTCTGAGCGGTCGCAAGGTCATCGTCTGCGATCACGAGCTTACTTGGGACATGGTGCACTTCGATGTGCAGCTCATCGGCGGCATGGCCATCCACGAAGGAAAGATCGCCGAAATGGCCACCGGTGAAGGCAAAACCCTCGTCTCCACGCTCCCGCTTTATCTCAACGCTCTTACCGCGCGTAACACCCAGCTAGTCACGGTCAATGACTACCTCGCCCGTCGCGATTCCGAGTGGATGGGACACCTTTACAACTTTCTCGGTATCTCCGTGGGCTGCATCCAGCAGCAGATGTCGCCCGACCTCCGGCGCGAGATGTATGGCCGCGACATCACTTACGGCACCGCCAGCGAATTTGGTTTCGATTACTTGCGCGACAACGGCATGGCCACGCGCAAAGAAGATCAGGTCCAACGCGACCACTGGTTCTGCATCGTGGACGAAATCGACTCCATCCTCGTCGACGAAGCGCGCACGCCGCTCATCATTTCCGGCCCGGCACCGATCGAACGCGAACAACCGTTTACGCGCATCAAGCCCCCAATCGACCGGCTCGTTAACGACCAGACCCGCCTCTGTAATCGCTTCGTCTCCGATGCGATGGCTCTGCTCGAAAAAACCGCGCCCACTCCTGAGGAGCGTGACACCGCCGCCCGTAAGATGCTGCAGGTGAAAATGGGTAACCCTAACAACAAGCAGCTCCTTCGTCTCCTCGAGACGCCCGACTGGCGCAAGCTCCTCGATAAGGTCGAGACCGATCTTAATTCCGACCTCAATAAAGACGAGCTTTACCGCCTCAAGGAAGACCTTCTCTACGTCGTCGACGAGCGCCAACATCAAGCCGACCTGACCGAAATCGGCCGCAAGCAGCTACGTCCCGATAACGCCGACGCGTTCGTCTTGCCTGACCTCGCCACGGAATTCTCTGACATCGAGAAAGACACCGCCTCGACCCCTGAGCAACGCGAAGCCAAGAAACTCGCCGCGCAAAACCACTACGCTGAAATCTCCGAGGAGATTCACGCCATTTCCCAGCTCCTTCGCGCCTATTCCCTCTACGAGCGTGACGTCGAATACGTTGTTCAAGAAGGCAAGGTCATGATCGTCGATGAAAATACCGGCCGCGTTATGCCCGGTCGCCGTTGGTCTGACGGACTTCATCAGGCTGTCGAGGCCAAGGAAGGTGTCATGATCGAGCGCGAGACGCGCACCTACGCCACGATCACGATTCAAAATTATTTCCGCATGTATGAGAAACTCGCGGGCATGACCGGCACTGCCGAGACCGAAGCCACCGAGTTCCAAGACATCTACCGCCTCGCCGTCCAAGTCATCCCGACAAATCGGCCATGCATCCGCGTTGATCGCAACGACTCCATTTTTAAAACTCGGCGAGATAAGTTTAACGCGGTCGTCAAAGAAATCGAAGCCGCCAACAAGCGCGGCCAGCCCGTCCTTGTCGGCACCGTCAGCGTCGAATCATCCGAGGTGCTTTCCCGCATGTTGAAACGCGCCGGTGTGATTCACGCCGTCCTTAACGCCAAGTTCCACCAGCAAGAAGCCGAAATTGTATCCCGTGCGGGCCAGCGCAGTGCCGTCACCATCGCCACCAATATGGCCGGACGCGGTACTGACATTAAGCTCGGTGAAGGCGTCCGCGAACTCGGCGGCCTCATGGTGATCGGCACTGAGCGCCACCAATCCCGCCGCATCGACCGCCAGTTGCGCGGCCGTTGCTCGCGTCAGGGCGACCCCGGCCTCACGAAGTTTTTCCTCTCGCTCGAAGACGAGTTGATGCGCCTTTTCCTCCAAGGCAATCTCGCCTCGCGCCTCATGGAAGGCTCGATGAAGGAAGGCGAAGAACTTGAGCACCCGTGGCTTAACCGCTCGATCGAGAGCGCGCAGAAAAAGGTCGAGCAACAGAATTTTTCGGTTCGTAAACGCCTACTGCAATACGACGACGTGCTCAACCAGCAGCGCGAAGTCATTTACGGCATTCGCAACGCCGCCATCCACTCCGAGCGCCCGAAAGAGATCATCTTTGAGCAAGTCGGCGAAGAAATCATTTCGCGCCTCGCGGTCGCCGGTTTCGGCGAAAAAGGCGGCGCCACCGTCTCCGGCATCGAAAGCCTCGTTGGTTGGCTCAACACCCATTTCCCAATCAGCGTCAGCGCCGCCGAACTCACAGGCAACGACCCCGAGGCGCTCAGCGCCAAGCTCGTCGAGCGCGTGAAACAAGCCTACGCGGTCAAAGAATCCGTGGAGGTGCCCGATGCGCTCGGTGCGCTCGAGCGCTACGTTGTCATCAACGCCATCGATCACCACTGGCAGGAACATCTCACCGAGATGGAAAACCTCCGCCAGTCCGTCGGCCTGCGCAGCTACGGCCAGAAAGACCCGCTCGTGGAATACAAGAGCGAGGCCTACAAATATTTCGAGGAGCTTATGACCAACGTGCGGCTCCAGATCTGCACCGGACTCTTCCGCAGCGCGTCTAACATCGAGAGTTTTGAAAACATGCTCTCGCTTCTGAGTCGTACCGCCCGCGCCGTCGGACCCGCCGATGCGCCCGCGACGCCACGCTTGGAAACGAGTACCACGGTCAACGGTGGCGGCACCTCCGAAGGCGCCCCGGACGCAGCTCCCGAAATCCAGTTGCCCAAAGTCACGATCCGCCGCGAGACGCCGAAAGTCGGCCGCAACGATCCGTGCCCCTGTGGCAGCGGGAAAAAGTTCAAAGCCTGTCACGGCGCGTGAGTCCGGCTGAGACAACGCCCGAGCTCGATCCTTACTCGCCCCAACCCTCGTTTTGGCGCGATCAGGCCGATTACGTGACGGCGACGATCGTCTTCGTGTTCAGCGTGGCTCTCACGGTGTTGGCGTTTCCGCCGTACTCGACGCCGGAGCTCGCCTACGCGTGCCTCGTGCCCGGTTTGTTTTGGGCTTATCGCCGGCCGCCCTTTAAACTTTATGCCGGCACGATGTTAGCCGCGCAGGCGGTGGCTTGGACGATCTTGCTTGGTTGGCTGCACCACGTGACGTGGGGGGGGCTTTTTTTGCTCGGGCCGTTTATCGGTGCTTGGGTGGGCGCGTGGTTCCTCGCTGCTTGGTGGGCGTTGCCGCGCATGATGGGACGCAAGACACCCGTGCGCATGATGATGTTAC
>Ga0214919_10000243_pt1 | contig 91312 bp, 82 predicted proteins | sample LL1503_MetaG_FD_177994 | JGI IMG/M metagenome (GOLD analysis project Ga0214919, IMG submission 177994) | Freshwater microbial communities from Lake Lanier, Atlanta, Georgia, United States - LL-1503 | ecosystem: Environmental > Aquatic > Freshwater > Lake | place: USA: Georgia | collected...
AGTTCAGTTGTTATCAAAAATTAATACTATCGTACATTTTAATGTAGGTGCACCTGCAAGTACAGATCGTCCTGTTATAGATCGTTCGTATAGTTATTGCCTTTTAACCACATTTAATGATGAGGCTGGACATGATTTTTATCAAGTAGCGCCAGAACATTTAGAATTCATTAAAAATTGTGCTCATCTTTGGGAAAAAGTAATTATTTATGATTCAGAAACCATTTAATAGTTTTAATTTTTTATTGGCATTTACGATCATTGGCACAGGCTTTTCATGCAAGAATCAATTAAAACAAAATACATATTATAGCCCAAATTATAAAGATGGTTCAACGGAGAGGCATGATGGTTTAGGTTTTGAAATACCTCGTAAATATGAAATAGACGTAGTTTATTTTAATGAGACCCCTAAACAAAAATTTGAAGTCATCGAATCTCTTAGTTTAACCCAAGAAATTCCATTAGAAGAGAAACAAACTCAAAATGGCAAAATGCTTTATCGAGGGAATCATCAAACAGAGAAACAAAATCTACTAAATAAAATGATCGAATCTGCTTTAGCCATTGGCGCAGGAGCTTTAGTTGACGTTAAATATCAAGTATTTAGTACAAGCACAACTACTGGTTATACGTTTACTGGTAAAGCGGTTCGTTACGTGCTGAAATAAGGTTCAACACTTCTACATTTGAAATAAGAACCTGTCCTCTAGATTTCAAGAATTCAATTTCTATATTTTTTATTTTTTTCTGCTTAAAAGGAACGATACGTTTATTCCCTATAGTCTGGCAAATAATTTCTTCCTTAACGCCATTTTCATCAGTCAACAAAATTTTAAATTGAATAATTCTTTGTCCCATAAATATAGGTTCCTGAATTAAAACAGCATTCATCAGTTTAAATTCCTGCAATTTTATACTAATTCTGGGTATTTGATCAGCATCATTAGCAGCCCAAAACGTTTTGTAACTTTTATCAATTAATCCTGAATTGGGATATCCTATATAATTTGAAGAGGTTGAAATTTGATCATTTTTGGTTAATAAATTTACGAGACCTTTATCCCTTAAATGTTTAAATCCCATCATTGATATTGAGTCATTAGGATGAATAAGTCCTCTTCTATCCACTGGAATATTAAGCAATAAATTCGCATTTCGACCAACAGAAGCCACATAAATTTTCATTAATGAATCTGGGGTTTTTACTTTTAAATCTTGATCTGCATGGTAATACCAACCCGGTCTAATGGAAACATCCACCTCAGGGGAAACCCAATGTGAGCCATTTTGTTGGCCATTTCGGTATAAATCAAACTTGGGAAAGCCCGGGTAAATCTCATCACGGTTTATTGGACTCCATGTTTTGTCATACGCAAATCCACGTTCATTACCGATCCAGCGAATATCCGGTCCTGAATCTGAAAATTGTATTGCATTAGGCTGATACTTTAAAACAGTATTATTGAATAAAGGCCAATTATAAATTTGTTTTTTTCCGTTAGGACCTTCTCCATTTGCTCCATCATACCAAAATTCAAAAATGGGCCCATATTTAGTTAATAATTCTTTTTGCATGGCTGCATAAACTAAATTGTACTTATCAGTTCCATAATCTGGATGATTTCTATCCCAGGGAGATAGATATATGCCAAATTTAATGCCATATTTTTTACATGCTTCTGATAAATCTTTAACCACATCACCCTTGCCATTTTTCCAATTAGATTTTGCTACTGTATGTTTTGTGTATTTAGATGGATATAAAGCAAAGCCATCATGATGCTTTACAGTTAAAATTAAACCTTTCATGCCCGCATTTTTAGCGATTCTTGCCCATTGATTGCAATCTAAATTTGTCGGGTTGAAATTATTTGGATTTTCTTGACCTTCTCCCCACTCTAAATTTGTGAAAGTATTCATATTGAAATGAATAAAGCCATAATATTCTAAAGCTTGCCAATCAACTTGTTTTTTGTTTGGTATCGGATTTATTACCGGTATATTCTGTGCAGATGACAGGAAATTCGTTAGAAATATAACTGAAATAATGATTATTTTTTTCATAAGATAAATTCGAGAATAGGATTAGTTATAGATGTTTTAGGAATTAATTCTATAAAATTAATCGCGTACAAATTTAAAATTAAAAAAAAGAAGGTATATTGAAAGCGTTTTATCCTTTTAAACAAAAAATAAACCTATGGCATTACCAACCTATGAGAATGAAAATTTAAATGTATCTCAATCATCTAAAGTAAACTACCTTATTCCATTTAGTTTAGTGACTAGTTTATTTTTTTTATGGGGACTAGCTAATAGCTTAAACGGAACTTTGGTCAAACAATTCCAAACAGCACTTGATTTACAACGCTGGCAAGCCAATATTGTGGAAACCGCTTTTTACCTAGGGTACTTTATCATGGCACTTCCCGCTGGATATGTAATGAAGAAGTTAGGATACAAAATGGGAATATTAATTGGATTAATATTATATGCAGCAGGTGCATTTTTATTTTATCCTGCAGCTGAGGTAAGGTTATACTCCTTCTTTTTAGCGGCCTTATTTTTAATTGCAAGTGGAATAGCGTTTTTAGAAACTGCAGCAAATTTATATGTTACGGTGTTGGGAGATCCCAAATCAGGCGATTTTAGATTAAATTTTGCTCAATCTTTCAATGGAATTAGTATAATATTGGGACCGGTCATAGGAGGATTTTTTATATTTTCTGATAAAGAATATAGCCGTGAATTGTTAAATAAACTTCCAGCAGCTGAAGCTGAAGCCATTCGTATCTCTCAAGCTAATTCAGTTCAATTGCCTTATTTAATTATAGGTATCATTGTTGCTATAGTGGCGCTATTGTTTGCCATTACAAAAATGCCCGAAGTTACTGAAGCCACAAGTAAAGTAGTTAGTAAAACTAAAATTACCATTGCAAGCTTGTTGAAAAATCGACATCTAACACTTGGGATTTTAGCTCAATTTTGTAACGTAGGAGCTCAAGTATCATTATGGGGAAATTTTGTTGATTTAAAAATTGATTTAGCAAGCGAAACAAATTTGTGGATTGTACAAAAAATTTACCAAACAACTAGTGCGATGTCACCGACTCAAATAGCTAGTTTTCATGCGTCTTTTGCCTTTGTACTTTTTATGTTTGGTCGATTCATTGGCACTTATTTCATGAGCAAAAATGATTCAAATAAAATTCTTGGAATCTATTCCATTGGAGCAGTAATTTCCATTATAATTTCAATATTCGGGGGTGGTGTTTATGCATTAGTTGCTTTAATGATGGTTTATTTCTTTCAATCCATTATGTTTCCAACGATTTTTGCTTTAGCATGTAAAGACTTAGGTGAAGGTTCTAAATTAGCTTCGTCATTAATTATTATGTCTATAGTAGGTGGGGCCATTATTCCTCCAATTACAGCGGCATTATTTAAAATTAGTACTCCAGTAGCTCTTATAATTCCTTTATTATGTTTTATATACATCGTATTTTATTCTTACAATGGATATAAACTGCCCAAACAGAATGCATAATGAAAAGGTATATATTATTATTGGATTTAGTTAACGATGAAAAACTGATATCTGAATATATTAATTACCATAAAGATATTCCAGCTGCCATTAAAAATAGTATTTTTGAATCTGGAATTACTTCCATGGAGATTTATAGATTTCAAGACCGATTAGTCATGGAAATAATCGCTGTCGAAGATTTCAGTTTTGAGCGTAAAAATAAATTAGATGTAAATAATTCTCAGGTAGTAGCTTGGGAAAAGCTTATGTCAGCATATCAAAAAAGCATTCCAGGAACTCCTGAAAATGTCAAGTGGGTTTTGGCCGAGAATATATTTAAATTATAAATAATGATTACGAAAAGAAAAACTTTTTTGCAAATTAATGATGTTGACAATTTATTAGTCGCGTTACAAAATTTAAAAAAGGGGACTGAGATTATTCACAACGGCAATAATATTATTTTACAAGATGATATTGATGCCAAACATAAATTTACGACCGAAGCAATTCCTATTAATGGGGAAGCTGTAATGTATGGAGTATTAGTAGGTATAGCGAAGCAAGCGATACCCAAAGGAGGTTTAGTTCATACATTTAATTTGCATCACGCATCTCAAGAGTTTAAAGGAAAGATAAAAGATTATCATTGGACTCCACCTAATGTGGATAAATGGAAAGAATTAACTTTCAATGGTTATCATCGAGCAGATGGTCAAGTAGGGACTCAAAACTTTTGGCTAGTTATTCCATTGGTTTTTTGTGAAAACAGAAATATTGAGTTATTGAAAAACGCTTTTATAAATGGTTTAGGTTTTCAAAAAAATGACCCATTTACAGAGCAAGTCGTATTATTGAAAAATCAAATTCAAAATGGTGAAGATTTAAAGCTTCCTAAATTTGATAAGACTAAGAAGACTACATTAGTTCACAAAAGCGATTTATTTAAGAATATTGATGGGATTAAATTCTTGACTCATGAAAGCGGTTGTGGGGAAAACAAAGATGAATCTGACAATTTATGTTCATTGTTAGCAGGTTATTGCCTTAATCCTAACGTAGGGGGGATAACGCTATTAAGTTTAGGTTGTCAAAATTCTCAAATCAGCTTATTCCAACAAAAATTAAAGGAAAAAGATCCCAATTTTTCTAAGCCACTATATATTTTTGAGCAACAACAAGATGAAGGAAGTGGGGTAGAACAAATGTTAAGTGAAGTAATTCACAAAACTTTTGAAGGCTTAGTTGAAATCAATAAATGCCAAAGAACACCTGCACCACTATCTAAACTAAGAGTAGGTGTAAAATGTGGTGGATCAGATGGTTTTTCAGGTATTTCAGCAAATCCCGCCATTGGCCATACTGCTGATTTGATTGTATCATTAGGTGGAACTGTGATGATTGCTGAATTTCCGGAATTATGTGGAGTTGAACAAGAACTACAAAATAGATCCATAAATAGTCAAGTTGCAGATGATTTTGGCGTAATGATGCGAGAATATGCAAGAAGAGCTGCAGCAGTAGGCGCTGGATTTGACATGAATCCGTCTCCAGGAAATATAAAGGATGGATTAATTACAGATGCCATAAAATCAGCCGGAGCGGCAAAGAAAGCGGGATCATCTCCGATACAAGCATCCCTTGGATATGGTCAATATGTGACTAAAAACGGGTTAAATTTAGTTTGTACACCTGGAAATGATGTTTTAGCCACTACAGGTATGGCGGGAGCGGGTGCTACAATCCAACTATTTACGACGGGTTTAGGAACTCCAACGGGTAATCCTATTTGTCCAATGGTAAAATTATCTACTAACACAAGGTTAGCGGAAAAGCTACCTGAAATAATCGATATTGATTGCGGTCCAATTATTTCCGGTGACAAATCAGTAGAAGAAGTAGGGGAAGAGGTTTTAAATTACATCATCAAATTAGCTTCAGGTGAAATTAATACCAAAGCAATGGATTTAGGACAAGATGATTTTATGTTTTGGAGAAGAGGAGTTAAATTATAATCTGATTGTATGATTTTTTCATTAGAAAATAAAGTGGTTATTATTACCGGAGGCAGTTCCGGAATTGGAAGAGCTATTTCAATACTATTCGCCCAACAAGGAGCTGAGGTTCATATATTTGATCTACAAAGTCCATTAAGCGAAGATACAATATCTGAAGTTCAACAATTCAACAAAAATTCCAAGTTTCATCCGGTTGATATTACAAATGAACAATTAGTGTTGGATGAAATTAATGCTTTAAACGTCATTGATATATTGATTAATAATGCTGGAATAGCTCAAATTGGGAATGTAGAAAATACAAGTTCTGATGACTTTCAAAAAATCTTTGATGTAAATGTGAAAGGGGCATTTAATTGCATTAAAGCAGTTATTCCTATTATGGTGAAAAATAAGTCGGGTGTCATATTAAATATGGCATCAGTAGCATCATCTGTTGGAATTCCAGATCGATTTGGATATTCAATGACTAAAGGGGCTATTAAATCTATGACACAATCCATCGCTAAAGATTATATCTCAAAAGGAATTAGATGCAATTGTATTTCTCCTGCAAGAGTTCATACTCCTTTTGTGGATGGATTTATACAGAAAAACTATCCGAATAATCAAAAAGAAATGTTCGAAAAGTTATCAGCATCTCAGCCCATTGGAAGAATGGCGAAACCCATAGAGATCGCTCATTTGGCATTATATTTATGCTCAGATGAAGCATCTTTTGCAACTGGTTGCGACTATCCTTTGGATGGTGGTTTTTTACACTTAAATAATTAAAAACAATGAAAACAAAACTATTTTTTGCCTTGCTATTGATATCTTCTCTATCTTCATTTAAAACAGATAATCCGATTAAAATTTTATTTTTTGGTGACTCCATCACGCAGGCTGGTGTCGGAAAAACAGGCTATATAACAAAAATGGCAGAAATGCTTTCTTCTAAAGGTCTATCTGGGAAATATGAATTGATTGGTGCTGGTATAGGAGGGAACAAAATATATGATTTATACTTACGACATGAAGAAGACGTGATAGCCAAAAAAGCTAATATTGTTGTAATCTATATTGGAATTAATGACGTTTGGCATAAAACTTCCTCTAGAACAGGAACAGATTATGACAAGTTTGAAAAGTTTTATCATGCTTTAATACAGAGGATACAAAAATCTGGTAGTCAAGTAGTTATCTGTACACCTACATTAATTGGCGAGAAGTATGACTCCACAAATGAGAATGATGGGGATTTAAATTATTTTTCAACAGTCATAAGGAAAATAGCTTTAGACGAACATTGTAAATTAATAGATTTACGAAAAGCGTTTATCGAGTATGAAGCTAAATTCAATACTGAAAACAAAGCATTAGGAATATTAACATCAGATAGAGTTCACTTAAACGAAGCTGGCAATGTATTCTTAGCTGAAGTAATGTGGGACGTATTAAAAGACATAAAATAAAAAAGATGAAATTAGTAAGAATAGGAAAGTTAAATAATGAAAAACCTGCAGTATTAATAGATAATAAATACTTTGATGTTTCAGATTATATAACTGATTTTAATGAAGCATTTTTCGATAATGATGGAATCAAAAATCTAGAAAATATAGTCTCAAACAATAATTTAAAAGAGATACATAATCCTGAAAGGATTGGATCTTGCGTAGCTAGACCTTCAAAAATCATATGTGTAGGTTTAAATTATATAGATCATGCAAAGGAAACAGGAGCTGAAATACCAAAAGAACCTATTTTATTTTTTAAAAGTACCACAGCTTTAAATGGTCCCTTTGATGACGTCATTATACCTAAAGGTTCTTCTAAAACAGATTGGGAGGTCGAATTAGCCATCGTAATTGGCAAAAAAGCTCAATATGTCTCTGAAAAAGATGCCTATGATTATGTGGCAGGATACTGTTTACATAATGATTATTCGGAAAGAGAATTTCAATTAGAAAGAGGTGGTAATTGGTCAAAAGGGAAGGGTTGTGATACATTTGCTCCTTTAGGACCATTTTTAGCAACTAAGGATGAAGTTAAAGATGTCCATGATTTAAACATGTGGCTTGATGTGAATGAAAAAAGATTTCAAGTTAGTAACACGAATCAGTTGATCTTTAATGTACCCCAAGTAGTTTCTTATATTTCACAATTTATGACGTTGCTACCAGGTGATGTCATTAGCACAGGTACTCCACATGGTGTTGGACTTGGTTTAAAGCCACCTGTTTTTCTACAGCCAGGCGATTGTGTTACATTAGGAATGGATAGTTTAGGAGAACAGAAACAAAATTTAGTGGCTTATTCTTAATGATTGATTCACATCAACATTTTTGGAAATATAATGTAAACCGAGATATTTGGATAACTGAGGAAATGGGAAGAATTCGCAAGAATTTTTATCCGAATGATTCAGTCGAATTATTCGCCCAAAATCAAATTGACGGTTGCATAGCCGTGCAGGCCGATTCATCAGAAGAAGAAACCTTCTTTTTAATCTCATTAGCTGAACAATCTGAATTCATAAAAGGTATAGTTGGGTGGGTTGATTTGCAATCCAAAAACATTGAAAGCCAGTTAACTTATTTTTCGCAATTTGAAAAGATTGTTGGTTTCAGACATGTCGTTCAGTCTGAATCAGATCCTAATTTTTTAGCTAGACCAAATTTTTTAAAAGGAGTTCAATTATTGGATACATTTGATTTTACGTATGATTTGCTTATTTATCCGAACCAATTAGATGCTGGAATTGAATTTTGCAAAAAAAATGCGAATCAAAGGATCGTTTTAGATCATTTAGCAAAACCTCCTATTAAATCTGGTGACATTTCTGAATGGAAAAAAAATATTGAAAAATTCAAGGAATTAGAAAATGTTTGTGCTAAAATCTCAGGTTTAATTACGGAAGCCGAATGGTTTAAATGGAAGGAAACAGACATTTTAGATGTCATTGAAATATCTCTGGAGGTATTTGGTCCTGATCGACTAATGTTTGGGACAGATTACCCCGTTGTATTAGTGGCTGATGAGCTATCTAAGTGGGTTAATACTTTTAATAAATCCATTTCCCAATTATCAACCAATGAAATAAAAAAAATCACCATCGATAATTGTCTTCAATTTTATAAAATAGACGTATAATGAATTTAGGATTAAAAGAAAAAGTGATTATTGTCACTGGAGGTGCAAAAGGTATTGGCGAAGGAATAAGCGAAAGTTTAGCCCTTGAAAGTGCTATGGTAGCGATTGTGGGTCGAAACGAAAATGACAATCTTTTATGTATTGAAAAAATTCAAGCCATCGGTGGACAAGCATTTTCTTTTGTTGCAGAATTGAGCGATCCAAATCAATGTAAAAAAGTGATCGATGAAATATTCAATAAGTTTGGGAGAATTGATGGATTAGTTAATAATGCTGGTATAAATGATGGGGTGGGATTAGCCAATGGAACCTATGAAAAATTCCTACAATCCTTGCATTCAAATCTAATACATTATTATTTATTAGCTCAGGCTTGCTTACCGCATCTAATCAAGACAAAAGGTAGCATTGTCAACATTGGTTCTAAAGTTGCAGAAACTGGCCAAGGCGGGACATCCGCATATGCAGCTTCTAATGGAGGTAGAAATGCTTTAACGCGAGAATGGGCAGTAGAATTGTTGCCCCATGGCATCCGAGTTAATGCCGTCATTGTGGCAGAATGTTATACTCCCATGTATGATAAATGGATAAAAACGTTACCAAATCCTTCAGAAACCTTACGTGAAATAGAAAATAGAATTCCATTAGGTAAGCGAATGACGACTAAAGAAGAGTTGGGCGCCATGGTTACTTTTTTATTATCAAATAAATCAAGCCATACCACTGGCCAATTAATTCATGTGGATGGGGGATATGTACATTTAGATCGATCATTAATCTAATAATATGGATTATAAAAATATTGAAAGTCCTGGGTTAATTGTGTTTCCTGAAGTTGTAAGGTCAAATATAAAAATGGTTATTGATATGGTTGGCGGAAATGTCGCTCGATTAAGACCCCATATTAAGACTCATAAGACCCAAGAGGTGAATGACTTACTATTAGAGGCTGGGATATATAAATTTAAATGTGCCACGATTGCGGAAGCGGAACTACTCGCTATTTCAAAGGCAAAAGATATATTGCTATCCATTCAACCTACTGGAACCACTCTATCAAGATTTATCGAATTGATTCTTAGTTATCCGAAAAGTCAATTCTCATGTTTGGTGGATGATTATTTAGCTGCTGCGAAAATAAATGAATTAGCTACAAACAATAATATAGTAATCAACATATTTATTGATCTAAATGTAGGAATGAATCGGACTGGAATCGTTCCAAAAGATGCAATCCATTTAATTGAAAAAATAGCAAATCATTTATCTAATTTGGAAATTAAAGGGCTTCATGCCTATGATGGGCATATACGTGATTTTGAAATTGATGCTCGTATTAATCATGTCCAACAAGATTTTATTAATTTTTATGAATTAATTGACAAAATAGACCCCAATAATAAGTACGAATTAGTAGTCGGTGGAACACCTAGCTTTTTGGTACATCGTACGAACGATCGTTTTGTTTGTAGTCCTGGAACTTTTGTATTTTTTGATATCGGTTATTCTAAATTATTTCCTGAAAATACTTTTGAAATGGCTGTTCAAATAATTTCAAGAGTCATTTCTAAACCCACAAGTTCAACCATTTGCATTGATCTAGGACATAAATCGGTAGCAGCAGAAAATCCCATTGAAAATAGAGTTCGATTTATAGATTTTCCAAATTGGATCCTTAAAAGTCAAAGTGAAGAACATGGAATAATTGAAGTTGATGATCATACCGATACAGAAATTGGTCAAATCATTCGAATGTACCCATATCATATTTGCCCAACAGTTGCTCTACACCAAACTTTACAAGTCATTGAACATGACCAAAAGATAGGAGAGTGGGTCGTAAAAGCGCGTAATCGTAAAATAAATATTTAATATGCTACTCTTTGACGCTCATTTAGACTTAAGCATGAATGCTTTGGAATGGAATAGAGATTTGCGCTCCTCCATTACTGAAATTAATTCTAGGGAGGAGGGCATGACTGATAAATTAGATCGAGGAAACGCAACAGTATGCTTAGAAGAGTTACGAAAAGGTAATGTTGGAATCGTGGTAGCCACACAAATAGCGAGGTATGTGGAAAAAACATCTCAATTACCAGGTTGGAATTCTCCAGAACAGGCTTGGGCGCAAACGCAAGGTCAATTAGCCTATTATAAAGCTTTGGAATCATTTGGAGAACTATCGCCTATACGAAATGCAAATGAACTAAATACCCATTTAGAATATTGGAATGTTTCTACCGAAGAAAAAAAATCCATAGGATATATATTAAGTTTAGAGGGGGCAGATTCTATCATATCCGTTGAATACTTAGATATAGCCTTCAATTACGGATTAAGAGCTTTAGGGCCAGCTCATTATGGACCTGGTAGATACGCACAAGGCACCAATGCAACCGGCGGTTTAGGACCTAAAGGAAAAGATTTGTTAGAAAAAATGGAATCTTTGGGGATCATCTTGGATGCAACCCATCTGTGTGATGATAGTTTTTGGGAAGCTATGGAAATTTTTAATGGATCTGTTTGGGCAAGTCATCAAAATAGTAGATCACTCGTAAATCATAATCGCCAATTTACGGATGAACAATTTAAAGAAATTATTCGACGTGGAGCAGTAATCGGTTTACCCTTAGATACTTGGATGATGGTCCCTAATTGGATTAGGGGAGAATCGGATCCAATAACTATGAAAGTCGACTTAAATGTCATGATAGACCATTTAGTCCATATTTGCAGCCTTGCAGGCAATACAAATCATGTAGGAATTGGTACTGATTTAGATGGCGGATTTGGAACTGAACAATCCCCGATGGATGTTAAAACAATCGCTGACCTACAAAAAATTCCAGATTTATTATTGAAAAGAGGTTTTTCAAATGACGATATTACAAAAATTTGTCATCAAAATTGGATTGATTTTTTAGTTAAACATTGGAGTTAACCATTATACAGATCCTGGGGGTGGGCTGTATGAAGTCCAACCTCCATCCACGATTAAGGTTTGACCCGTAATTTGTCTTGACTTTTCCGAGAGCATAAATAAAATTGCATTTGAAATATCGGATACATCAGCAATTGAACCCATCGGAGTTATTTTAGTCCATTGATCTTCAAAGTCATCAATTAAAGCTGTTCTTTCAGTAAGGGTTGCACCCGGTGAAATAGCATTGATGCGAATTCCTAATGGAGATAATTCCACAACTAAATTCCTTACCAACTGGATTAAAGCTCCTTTTGTCATGCCATAAGCCACTAAATCAGGATGAGCTTGATGACCGGTAACTGAAGAGGTAACCACAATGGATCCTTTTAATTTACTTTCTTTTAATAATTTGGCAATGAATTGTATTAAGAAAAAAGTACCTGAAACATTGACTTTTAACAATAAATCCATGGATTCCCTTGGATATTCAAGGAAATTTCCAAAAGTTGTAATTCCACTATTGCAAATACAACCATATAAAGTTCCAGGTGTATTGCTGATCGTTTTAGCTAAATCAATCAAAAATAATTCGCTACTTGAATCACCTAAAATCCCAAAATGGTTTGTTAATGAATGTTTTTCTAATTGCTGAGAAGCAGATTTGAAAACGGAAGGATCTATTTCATTCCAAATGACAAAATATCCTTCTTTACATAATTGTATAACTACTTCTAGCCCAATTCCTTGGCCAGCGCCTGTGACAATTACTTTCTTCATTTTAATGTGAATCTCTTGTTACTTTTGAACCTGAACCACCCTTTAAAAAATCAAAATCGGCTCCCACATGTGCTTGCTCGACTCGGTCAATAAACAATCCCACATAACCTCTTATTTGCTTAACAGGAACAAACGGATTTGCCACTTTTCTTTTGGCTAATTCTTCATCACTAACTTCCCAATGGATACTTCTATCATTTAAATCTAATTCGATAAAATCTCCATTTTCAACCCAATTCAATGGTCCACCAGCAGCGGATTCAGGACTTACGTGTAAAATAACAGTTCCATATCCTGTGCCACTCATTCGACCATCTGAAATTCTCACCATGTCTTTTACTCCTTTTTCCAATAATTTTTTCGGAATACCCATATTACCTACTTCAGCCATTCCAGGATAGCCTTTAGGACCTACATTTTTTAAAACCATCACTGAGTTTTCGTCAATATCTAAATCAGGCAAATCAATTCTGGCATGATAATCTTCTATATTTTCAAATACAACCGCTTTTCCTCTATGTTTAAACAAAGATAAAGAAGCAGCTGAAGGTTTTACAACAGCTCCATTCGGAGCTAAATTCCCTCTAACTACTGCTATTCCTGAATCTAATTTAAAAGGCTCTTCGAAAGTTGAAATGATATTACTGTCGTAAATAGGTGTATTTTCAATGTTTTCACCAACTGTTTTGCCATTCACTGTTATAGCATCCGTATTCAGAAAATTTTTCATTTGATTCATTAATGCCGGAAGACCTCCAGCATAATATAAATCTTCCATGAAATGTTCCCCTGAGGGTTGTATATTAGCTAATAAAGGTATTTGTCTAGAAAATTTATCAAAATCATTTAAATCTAATTCTACTCCAATTCTACCAGCAATAGCTAATAAGTGAATTACAAAGTTAGTTGATCCACCAGTAGCCGCATTAACCCGAATGGCATTTTCAAAAGCTGCTCTTGTTAATACTTTGGAAATTTTCTGATCCTCATTAACCATTTCCACGATGCGTCTACCCGAATTTTGGGCTAAGACTTTTCTGCGAACATCAGCCGCTGGAATAGCAGCATTTTGTGGTAAACTTAATCCTAAAGCTTCTACCATAGTAGCCATAGTGGAAGCCGTACCCATTACGGCACAATGTCCAGGAGTTCTTGCCATACAAGCCTCAGCTTCGACAAATTCCTTTTGAGTTAATTCACCTAATTTATACGCTTCAGCAAATCTCCATACATCAGAGGTTCCAATATCTTTACCTTTAAATTTTCCTTTCATCATAGGCCCACCTGAAATAACTAAAGTAGGCAAATCAACACTGCAAGCACCCATCACTAAGGAAGGAGTGGTCTTGTCACATCCACACATTAGCACAACCCCATCGATCGGATTAGCTCGAATGGATTCTTCAACATCCATACTGGCCAAATTTCGATACAACATGGCAGTTGGTTTAATTAACGTTTCACCCAAAGACATCACAGGAAACTCTACAGGAAATCCTCCAGCTTCAATAACACCCTTTTTAACAAATTCTGCGAGTTCTCTAAAATGAGCATTACATGGAGTTAATTCAGACCATGTATTACAAATACCAATGACGGGTTTGCCTTGAAAATAATCATCAGGAATACCCTGATTTTTCATCCAGGCTCTATAGATAAAACCATCTTTACCAGTTTTACCGAACCATTGTTGCGAGCGTAAATTTTCTTTATTCATTTTCAAAGTCTAAGGTTTTTTTTAAAACAAAGCTATTATCCGGACCTAATGAATAATAACAAACTCTAACACCATTTTCTAATTCTGAATATTGGTCATTATTAAATTGAAAGGAACGAACTATATTAGATTTAACAAAATACAAAGAATCCTTTCCTGCATAACCAAATTCTTGTCTACCCTTTAAATTAGGAAATTTTATTAAATTAAAAGAATTTTTATTGTATTCATACCCATATATTTGAAATTTATGAGCGTTATCATCTCCATAAATCCAGAATTCAGGTTGTTGGTTATTATTTAAATCTGAGCTTAATAGATTTTTTATCTTAAAAATTTTTATTTTTTTTTCAAAAACCAACTCATGACTTTTGAATATTTGAAAATTGACAAAATCTTTTTCTATCTCAGCTTTAGCCTCAAAATCTTCTACTTGAGTTAAATAAATAGGGGATACGTGTTCAATTGTATCCAATGGGAGTTTCATATTTGAAATCGAATCCATTGCTATATTAACTATTTTTTCATCATTGAAATCATATGTTACTTGATCATTATCCCTTAGATCTTGATTAATAATGAAATAAATCAGAAATATAAGAAGAGAAACAATTCCAATAAATAAGAAAGATTTAATGTGTCTCATCGATTGTTTTCTTCATGATCAAAATAGCCTTTTCCAACGATTTTTTTGTACATGCTATATTAACCCGAATGAAATTTTTACCAAAAAATTGATCACCTCGCAAAACATGTAAGCCATTTTCAAATAATCTTTTTTGGAAATCACCTAATATGTTTGCGTCATATTGTATCCAAGCTAAATAAGTAGCTTCCAATGGCAACATCTTCAAACCACTCATCTTATTTGCAAATGAATAAAGTAAATCATGATTACTTCTTAAATATACAAGCAAAGAATCCAACCAAACATGATTCATTGTTAAGCTAGTTTGCATAATTTCAATACTGTTTCTTGATAGCATTGGAAAAATACCTTGGGAATGTTTTAAGAATTTCTCCCTAATTTCTACATTAGGAATAATGGCTACAGCTCCGCCCATTCCAGCTGTATTATAGGTTTTTGAAGTAGCGAAAAATGTAATAGCAGGAAAATCAATGGGTAAATACTTACCTATGCTAATGTGTTTAACACTAGTATGCAAAAGTAAATCAGCATGAATTTCATCTGATAGGATCATGCAATCATATTGTTTGCATAAATCTATGATACGAGCTATTTCATCAACATTAAATACAGTTCCGCCTGGATTGTGTGGATTACAGAATAAAAAAACGCCAGGACCTTTTTTTAATTGATTTTCAAATTCAATGAAATCATACACCCATCGACCCTCTTTTTCAACCATATTAAATGTTAAAAGCGATCTATCGACCCATTTACCAACTAAATGAAATGGGTGATATACGGGAATTGGAGTTAAAATACTTTGCGAAGTGGAAACAAAAGTAGAACAGGCTAAAGTTAAACCAGGTACTATTCCTGGAATCCACACTTGCCAATCAACTTGTGTATCCCAATCATAAACTTCTTTAATTTTTTTTTGGTAGGCCAGTTTTAATGTTTCTGGCACAATTGAATAACCTACCACTCCATGATCATTTATATTTTTAATCGTCTCTAATAGCTCATCAGCGATACGAAAATCCATATCAGCCACAGGCATAGGCAGCATATCTCGACCTTCGTACATTGGGTTATCCCACTTAAAGCTATTGGTATTTTTGCGATCTATTTCTTGATCAAAATTATATTTAGACATTATCTATTGGGTCTGTAAATTTGAAATCCTTTGATTTTTTTATTTTTCAATAAGTATTGATCGATAGTCACATCAGAAATGCACACCACTTTTTTTTCCTGAGAAGCATGTAAGATATACTTTTTGTTATTTTTAAAATAAACAAATCCCACATGCTTAAAATCCAAATCATTACGTGAAGATAGAAAGGCTATGACATCCCCATTTTGAATTAAGTTATTTGTATCATAATCGTTCATTGAATCAAAGTAATATATAGGCCGATTGCTAATTGAATTTTCTATTATCTTCAAATTATCCTTATCTATATGCTTACTAGTTACATGTACAGATAAATAATCTATTTTTTTAAAAACTGATTTTGAGTTGAACGAATTGTTAATTGGAGTGAGTATTTCAAGTTTAACAAGCTTTTCAAGTCCAGAAGTTAAATAATGATTTCGGTTTTCATAGCTAATGGAATCATTGTATCGAATCTTAATCAGGTTTTCGCTAAACTGGATAGGATTTCCCTTAGAATGATACAAGGCTAATACGTTTTCCACATAAGTAACACAATCAAAATCGGTAAATGAGAAATATACTTTTTCAGGGTTTGATTTCGATAATCGATTAGCTAAATAAGGGGCTCCGATAAAATATTGCCCGATCAGAATAGGGGATTTTAATGAAAGGCTTTTTTCTATTGCCAACTTCAACTTATTGGGTATTACCTTAAATGATTGCGCTTCCAGAAAATATCCGGGAACCCAAACCACAATAAACATCATGATAAAGTCTAGTTTTTTCATGAAATTGCTTTAAATATCAATGCACTATTGGGAGGAATCGCTACAAATATTTTATCTGAAATTTCGTCGTTTTTATATTCAATGCTAGGAGGGGTGAACAAATTTTCAATCTTCCATTTTAAATTATATTTATTCATTAATTCAAACGCTAAATCTGGAATGACAATTTCTAATTGGAAAGTCTCTGTCGCGTGAAAATTATTTATAAACAGTAATTGCTCATCATTTGTATATCGTAAATAAGAGTAAACATATTTACTTGGATAATTTTCTCTCTGTACATATTGCAAGTCAAAAAATTGACCCATTTGTACTGCATTTGAATTTTTGACAAAATCAAATAGTTGTTGATAAAAATGATCAATTTCTACCTCCTGACTTGTCAATAAATCATGATTAAATTTTCCATGATTAAACCATCTTTGATGCGAATCCACACGCCAGAAATCAAACATAGTGGTACGATCATCTGCATCATTAAAGCCTTCAATTTCATTTGCTTTTTCGCCAAATTCTTGACCAAAATAAATCATAAATGGTCCTCCATGCAATGTAGCAGTAATCATCATGGCTGGAATTGATGACCAAATATTATGGGCTGCAAAACCTGAAGAATTAATTCTAGTTTCATCATGATTTTCTAAAAATCTTAACATTTTATTAGAAAATTCACCGGATTCCTGCTGCCAAACTTGAGTAATTAAACAAGTATGCGCCTCACTTTTTTGTTCCATTAAACTCCTTAATGAATCATACAAACCCACTTTATCATAAAGGTAATCAAAGTGTCCCTTGTAGATGAAATCAGCATATAAACTTGGCTGATAGATTTCAGCAATAAAAATTAGATCAGGATTAGTCTTTTTTATTTTAGGAATAACAAAAGCCCAAAATTCCACAGGAACCATTTCAGCCATATCGCAACGAAAACCATCTACACCCAAATTTGTCCAATAGGTTAAAACGTCAAGCATTTTATACCAAGTGTCTGGTATTGGATCAAAGTGAATATGGCCATTATTATGATAATCGATTCCATAATTTAATTTAACCGTTTCGAACCAATCATGAATAGTGGGTTGTGAAGAAAATACATTATTTCCACTTGCTTTAGCTGGTATTTCCACATATGCTTGAATATTTGATTCAATTTCACCATTATTAGGTACAATAAATTGTGTCCCAGGCAAATAATAAAAATTGTTTTGAGGTGAAAAATCGACATCTTTTCGATCATCAACACCAAAATCAGTAACACCCTCAGGTTTTTTATCGGATTGATAATTTCTGGCTAAATGATTAGGAACAAAATCCAGTATAATTTTTAAATTATTTTCATGGATGCGATCGACCATTGATTTAAATTCATCTAATCTATTTTCAGGATTATTGGCCAAAAATGGATTAACATCATAATAATCTTTGATGGCAAAAGGTGATCCACAACTTCCTTTGACAAGAGAAGGGTGATCTAAAGTACACCCATAGTCTGAATAATCTTCTTTTGTGGCGTGTTCGATAATTCCAGTGGTATACAAATGGGTAAAACCCTTATTATGCAAAATATTTAATGCCTTGTTTGAAACATCAATAAATTTAGTTGTACCATTTGTAGTTGAATGACCATTCTTTTGAGGATTTGTTACCGTATTTCCCCAAAGATGAAACATCATCTGATAAATGATCAATTTATTTGATTCGTTTGACATTAATTAAATAGAAATCTATAGATATTATTCTAGAAAGATTTAAATATATTAAGCGATGTAAACTTTTAAAAAACAGAACTAGATAAAAACCATTAGCCTATATCCAATTATTTGATCAAGTCGATATCCGGGGTTGATTGATCTACTAAAGAAACTCCACCTCGGTCTTTTCTAGCAATTCTTGAATAAAGACCAATTTCTTGACTAAACAGAAAAGTGAAAAATAACTTTACAAAAGATGTATGGTAATGTAAATTATTGTAAAATTCTGGGGCAATATTCTTCAACTTAGGCAAATTGTTCCAAGGAATTGATGGCATATCATGATGTTCATTATGGTAACCTACATTCATATTAATTGAATTTAAGCCTCCATAATAACTAAATGTTTCTTGTTTTTTATCTAAAACTAAAAAGTGTTCTTGTATCCACCTAGCTCCAAGCGGATGAAGTCCCACAGAAAACAAAAAACTAAACCCTAGATAAGCTAAAGCTGACCAACCCCAAAAATAAACAACGACAGCATCGAAAATTAGTTGGACCACAATGTTCATAATCACATATCGGTCTATAATTGCTAATTCGATGCAACGATAAGTACGAATTCCCTGAAAAAATGGAAATAATAGTAACCATATCATTTTACCTATAAAAAAATTATTGATCAACTTAGCTTCCCAATAATCTGGCAAATCAGCATCAAGCTCATGGACACCTTGAAAAGCATGATGTTTTAAATGAAAATTTTTGAAAGAAATAGCCGTTGGCGCCAAAGAAGGCAGATTAGCTATGATCCCTGCAAAAACATTCCAAGATTTTTTTCTATAAATTAAATTATGAGCGGATTCATGAATACAAACAAATAAGGTATGTACAGGGAAAGCACCAATAAACCACGCCGCACCTATAATGATCCACAAAGAATAATCTTTAATAAAATAAGCAATTGTAATTTGCAAAAACACACAAGCTAAAATCCAATACATAGTATTAGGATTCTTGCCAATTAATTTTTTTACTTCAGGATGTTTTTTTATTATTTCACGAGTCCTACTACGATGAGGTTCAGCCTCATCAACCCAAATAAAATCATTCATTTCCTCCATGATAATTAATTAAATATTACAAATATAATAAGAGAAATATACTTTATTCTATATTCATAAACTATGTGACAATATGTCAGAAATTACTGAACAATGTTATTATGGCATTATCCTTGTAGAATGAGGGCGAAATTAAATAAAATTAATCATGGGAAAAATTATTGGAATTGATTTAGGTACCACCAACTCATGTGTGGCGGTTATGGAAGGTAGCGAAGCTGTTGTGATTGCGAATTCTGAAGGACGAAGAACAACACCTTCAATCGTTGCATTTTTGGAAAATGGTGAACGCAAAGTAGGGGATCCTGCTAAGCGACAAGCTATTACAAATCCACAAAATACGATTTCATCAGTAAAAAGATTTATGGGTAAAAAATACTCCGAAGTAAGTTCAGAGTTAAAAACTATTTCATATTCAGTTGAACAAGGAAATAACGATACGCCTAGAGTAAGAATCGGCGATCGTCTTTATACGCCGCAAGAAATATCCGCTCAGATTTTGACTAAAATGAAGCAAACTGCTGAAGATTATTTAGGTCAAACTGTAACAGAAGCCGTTATTACGGTTCCGGCTTATTTTAATGATGCGGAACGTCAAGCCACTAAAGAAGCAGGACAGATTGCAGGACTTGAAGTAAAACGAATTATAAATGAGCCTACAGCTGCTGCATTAGCATATGGAGTGGATAAAAAAGGACAGGATATGAAAATAGCTGTCTTTGATTTAGGTGGAGGTACTTTTGACGTATCTATTTTAGAATTAGGAGATGGAGTATTTGAGGTTAAATCAACAGACGGAGATACTCATTTAGGTGGAGATGATTTTGATCAAGTCATTATCAATTGGCTTGCAGAAGAATTTATATCAGATGAAAATATAGATCTACGTAAAGATCCGATGGCACTTCAACGCTTAAAAGAAGCAGCTGAAAAGGCAAAAATCGAATTAAGTTCTAGCGCGAATACAGAAATTAATTTACCTTATATTATGCCTGTAGACGGCATTCCTAAACATTTAGTTCGTTCATTAACGCGCGCAAAATTTGAACAACTGGCCGACAGTTTAATTCGCCGTACATTGGAACCTTGTAAGCGTGCCATGAAAAATGCATCTTATTCGAATGCGGATATAGATGAAGTGATTTTGGTAGGTGGTTCAACACGTATCCCACGAATTCAAGAAGAAGTTGAAAAATTCTTTGGCAAAAAACCATCTAAAGGAGTTAATCCAGATGAGGTAGTAGCTATTGGAGCAGCTATTCAAGGAGGAGTTTTAACCGGTGAGGTGAAAGATGTGTTATTATTAGATGTAACACCTTTATCCTTAGGTATAGAAACGATGGGTGGTGTATTCACTAAATTGATCGAATCAAACACCACGATCCCGACAAAAAAATCTGAGACTTTTTCTACAGCAGCAGATAATCAACCTTCAGTTGAGCTAAATGTATTACAAGGAGAAAGACCAATGGCTAAAGACAACCGTTCTTTAGGTCGTTTCCATTTAGATGGATTACCACCAGCAGCTAGAGGAATTCCTCAAATCGAAGTAACTTTTGATATTGACGCAAATGGAATTTTACAGGTTTCAGCAAAAGACAAAGGCACTGGAAAAGAGCAAAAAATTAGAATTGAAGCTTCTAGCGGCTTGACGGATGAGGAAATTGAAAAAATGAGGAATGAGGCAAAAGCAAATGAAGCAACAGACAAGATCGAAAAAGATCGCGTTGAGAAAGTCAACCAAGCAGATGCTTTAATTTTTCAGTCTGAAAAACAATTGAAAGAATATGGCGAAAAATTGTCAGAAGGCAATAAATCAGCCATAGAAGGAGCTTTATCTGAATTGAAAATAGCTCATGCATCTCAAGACTTAACGTCAATCGATTCAGGAATTGAAAAGTTAAATACGGCTTGGACTGCGGCTTCGCAAGAAATGTACGCAAATACTCAAGAGGGTGGTGATCAACCATCTCAAAATACAGAAACTCCATCGGATGATTCAGCTGAAGATGTTGCTTTTGAAGAAGTAAAATAAAAGCATTTTTAATGTGTTAAAAGGTTCCTCTAAAAAAGGAACCTTTTTTTTACATTTTTGCATTGACAATACCATCCCAAAGTTTTATTCTGGCTTGTAACGAATTGATCGCTGCCTGTGTAGCGCGTGCCCAGGCTTTTGGGTCATCTTGACACAATTGAGATAACATGGATGTTGCTAATGCAGAATGATGACCTCCATCCACTTCAATATGCCTTTCCAAATAAAAGGTCAATGTTTTTACCTTATCAGGAGATTGTACTCGTAATTGATTTAATATGAGTTGAAACATTTCAGGAATCAAATCTTCTCGGCCAAAAGTAAAAATAGCGGCTATTTCTTCAATTTTTCCGTTTAAAATACTTGAAAAAGTAAAGGTCAAGAAATCATTAATGCTTTGTGGTAAATTAAATGAAGGAAGGGCAATCAAAAATTCCTCAACTGATTTAAACTGTTTGAAAGTTGACAAAGCAGGAGGGACCATAATGGCTAATTCATCCATAGCTCTCAAATATAAATCAAAATGGCTTATATAACCACCATTAGGATCTATATCAGACTCTTCTCCCAGAACAATTTCATTTATCAAATACCTAGTTTCACCCGATCCCTTTGGAAACCATATTGAATCTACGGAAGTTAACTCAACTTGTAACTTTTTAACTAAAGACATAAAATCCCAAACAGCAAATATATGATGCTGCATGAAAACAGATAAATGTTCATGAGAAATGATATAAGAATTAATTGGATGATTTCTTAAAACCTTTTTATAAGGTTCAATGCTTTTTTGCAATTCAATTAAATGCGACATTTTTAATTCGTATGAATGGATTTTAATCTATTTTTCAATGAACTACCGTCTCTTGAACTATTAAAAGCAATAATTTCAGAAACGATGGATAACGCAATTTCATTAGGACCTTCAGCACCAATATCTAAACCAATAGGACCAAAAAATGACATATCTTTCATATTAACAGACAAAATTTCTAATTGTTTTATAATCTTTTGCATTCTTTTTAATGGACCTAAAATTCCAATGTAACCTTTAAAATTAACTGAAGTTAAATGTTTAACAATGGCCACATCTCGATCAAAATCATGTGTCATTAACACAAGAACATCATTATTTTTAAATGTGAATTCATCATCCCAATGAAAACATGATTGAACCTTATCCTTTAATAAAGTATTCATTTTTAATGGATTACCGACCCAACAAACATCCCAAGAAAGAAAATGACAAAGTTCAATCAAACTTGACGAATCAAATAAATTTCCATAAAGCACAATCCTAGGTATTACTGGCAAATATTCGACAAATAATATCTCATTTCCGAATGCTTTAGCTTTGGATTGATGTTGATTTAATACTTGGTCTACTTCTTCATTTGATAGAGCAGAAACTAAAGGATTAGTGGAGTTAATCGCTACAAAAGCAGAATTTGAAGAATTTATAGGAAAGGAATGTTCAAGTATTGTTGGAATCGAACTTTCAATATGTATTTTAAGCAATTCAAATAAAGATTTTGCATATTCTACATCAGGGCAAATTAAAATTTCGATAAGACCATTGCATCCTAATCCTACACCTAATTCAAAAGGATCATCTTCTCGAGTATCATACCTGACTAATTTATTTTGATTGGAAAGCATTGACAGTTGGGCCTTTTTTAGCATATCACCTTCAAGGCAACCACCGCTTATTCCTCCGTGCCAATCACCATTTTCATTAATTAACATCCTAGCACCAGGTCGCCGATAAGCTGAACCATCTACGTTGACAACAGTGGCTATAGCAAATTTGGCCCCAGATTGAATGTATAAGGAAAGTTGGCCCACAAATAATTTTATCTCTTTCACACCAATAGTTTGCTTAATTTTTCTTTTAAATAATGGATTAAAAAATCAATTTCTTGTTCAGTCGTCATATAACTTAATGAAATCCGTAGCGTACTTAAAGCTAAATCTCTTTTATGTCCCAAAGCCGTTAAAACATGCGATGGATTTGTAGACCTAACATTGCAGGCCGAACCATTAGAAACAGCAATTGCTGTTAAGGAATTAAATAAATCTTCCCAATAAATTCCGTGAATTGAAATACTAAGTAGGGAGGATATATTATTTAAACTATTAGAATTGATCAAAATATGATTATTGAAATTACTCAAAAGTATATCCTTAATCTTATGGTTAAAATTATGAAGTGTTTCTTCAAAACTTAATATCTCTGGTATAAAGGTAAAAGCGTAGCCTAGACCTACAATGAGCGGGACTGGTAAAGTCCCAGACCTAATGCCTCGTTCTTGTCCACCACCATCAAAAAGGGGGCTAATTGTACAATTACTATTGATTATTAAGCCCCCAATTCCCTTGGGAGCATATATTTTATGTCCTGAAAAACTCATTAAATGAGGTGAATTATTTACGTCCAATTTGATTTTTCCAATGGCCTGTGTCACATCAGAATGAAAACATATGGAGTGAGAATTACATATCTCTTTAAATCCTACATAATCGGATATAGTCCCTATTTCATTGTTTACCATCATAAGAGATACTAATAAAGTATCAGCTTGAATGGCATTTAACAACGAATCTTTCGTGATTTGACCCACTTCATTGGGTGTCAAATAAGTAACAGAATAGCCTTCCTTTTCTAAGTGAATAAATATTTCGAGTATCGCCTTATGTTCAATTGTAGAGGTAATTAAATGACCTTTCGATTTACCTTTTAAATAACCCTTAATGGCTAAATTATTTGATTCTGTTGCACCTGAGGTGTAAATGAGGGCACTTGGCTTTACATTAAAATAATCTGCAATTTGATTTCTGGACAAATCAATGGCTTCTTGTGCTAACCAACCAAAATGATGCAAATTAGATCCAGCATTGCCATAAATAGTTGAAAAATAAGGCAACATCTTACTTAATACTTCCGAACGAACTGGAGTAGTAGAAGCGTAATCGAAATAGGTAGGTAAATTCATTTGTTACTAAGACTAGTAACAAAGATAAGTGTAAAAAAAAAGTCCCGAATGTTTCCGGGACTTTTTTTTATGATAATTTGGATAGAACAGCTTTGAAGGCATCAGGATGGTTCATGGCTAAATCTGCGAGTACTTTGCGATTTAATGTCATACCTGATTTGTTATACTTACCCATGAAAGCTGAATAGGATAAACCTTCTTGTCTAGCTGCCGCATTAATACGCTGTATCCAAAGTCCACGAAAATCTCTTTTCTTAACTTTACGATCGCGATATGCATATTGCAAACCTTTTTCTACTTTGTTTTTAGCGACAGTCCAAACATTTTTCCCTCTTCCGAAAAATCCCTTCGCTAATTTTAAAATCTTTTTCCTCCTAGCTCTTGAAGCTACATGATTGACACTACGTGGCATAACTAAATTTGTTTTTTGAATTCAGGCGGCTCATTTCGAACACTTTTTTTGCCTTAATTCTGGTTGAACAATAACTAATAACTGATTATGAAAGTCCTAATAATAAACTTACACGACCCATATCAGAAGGGGAAACTAACGTAGCGTGAACTAAATTACGCTTTTGCTTAGTTGTTTTTTTTGTTAGGATGTGGCTATGAAAAGCATGCTTACGCTTTATTTTACCAGTTCCTGTAACTTTGAAACGCTTTTTTGCTCCAGAGTTGGTTTTAATTTTTGGCATTCTATTAAGTATTAAATGTAAAAATTGGAATGCAAAAGTAAAAAAATTACCTTGAAATTCCACTATATAAATAAATTATTTCTTTTGAGCTTTGGGTGTAAATATGATGCTCATTCGCTTTCCCTCTAATTTTGGCATATCATCAGGTTTGCCTACTTCTTCAAGCCCCTTGGCGAAATTCAATAATAGCATTTCACCTCTTTCTTTGAATACAATTGTTCTACCAACGAAATGCACATATGCCTTAACCTTAGCACCTTCTTTAAGAAAATTAACAGCATGCTTTAATTTGAAATTAAAATCATGTTCATCTGTATTGGGACCAAATCGGATTTCTTTGATGACTGTTTTAGTTGCATTTGCCTTTATTTCCTTTTGCTTTTTCTTTTGATCATACTTGAATTTCGCATAATCAATCACTTTGCAAACGGGTGGAACAGCATTGGGGGAGATTTCAACTAAATCTAAACTCTGTGCTTCTGCTAGTTCAATAGCCTTAGAGAATGGATAAACACCTTGTTCTATATTTTCTCCTACTAATCTAACTTCTTCTACTCCACGAATTAATTGATTAATTCGATAAGGTTCTTCTTCTCTTCTATTTCCTCGGTAATTGTTATTGGGGCGTAAAGCCATAAATTATTGCTTGTTTTTAATGTTTTATTAAATCAATTCGAAATCTAGTTCAAAAATCACGTATTTGCAAACTTATACCTGCTATCCTAGGTAAAATAACTAAATAATCAATTTTCATAAGTTAGTTGGCTCATTTCTTCCTGAGCCAAATTCATAAATGCCTCAATAGTCATTGAGCCTATATCTCCTTGATTCTTTTTTCTTACACTTATCATTCCTTCCGCTTGTTCTTTTTCACCGACTACAATCATAAAAGGAACCTTACTTACTTCTGCATCCCGTATTTTTCGACCTATTTTCTCATCACGATGATCTACATATCCACGCAAATCTTTCTCTTGAAGTCTTAAATAAATCTCATTGGCATAATCTTCATACTTTTCTGAAATAGGTAAAACGGCTAATTGATCAGGGGAAAGCCATAGTGGAAAATTACCTGCCGTATTTTCAATTAAAATCGCTACAAATCTTTCTAGGGAACCAAATGGGGCTCTATGAATCATGACAGGCCTATGTTTCTGATTATCTGAACCCGTATACTCCAATTCAAATCGTTGAGGTAATTGATAATCCACTTGAATCGTGCCCAACTGCCATTTTCTACCTAAAGCATCTTTGACCATAAAATCTAGCTTTGGGCCATAAAAAGCCGCCTCCCCATATTCAATAGTGGTGGGTAATCCTTTTTCCTTAGCAGATTTTATAATGGATTCCTCAGCCCGATTCCAATCATCATCATTACCTATATATTTTTCTCTGTTAACCTTATCCCTTAAAGATATTTGTGCTGAATATTGGTCAAAACCAAGCGCCTTAAACACATACAAAACTAAGTCAATGACCTTCATGAACTCATCCTCAACTTGATCTGGCCGACAAAATATATGAGCATCATCTTGTGTAAATCCCCTTACTCGGGTCAATCCATGTAATTCTCCTGATTGCTCATACCGATAAACCGTACCAAATTCTGCTAAACGCAAAGGTAAATCCTTATAACTCCGTGGCTTCGTTTTATAGATCTCGCAATGATGCGGGCAATTCATAGGTTTTAGAAAAAACTCTTCATTTTCATCTGGCGTGTGAATAGGCTGAAATGAATCTTTGCCGTATTTAGCATAATGCCCTGAAGTCACATAAAGTTCTTTACTAGCAATGTGAGGAGTAATGACAGGTGAATATCCGGCACGAACTTGCGCGCGTCTTAAAAAATTCTCTAGTCTTTCTCTTAAGATTGTTCCCTTAGGTAGCCATAATGGCAAACCTAAACCTACCTTTTCTGAAAATGCGAATAATTCAAGTTCTTTCCCTAATTTTCGATGGTCACGTTTTTTTGATTCTTCCAGCAAAGTCAAATACTCTTCCAATTCCTTTGCCTTTGGAAATGTGATCGCATAAATACGTGTCATTTGCTTGCGCTTTTCATCACCTCGCCAATAGGCTCCTGCTACACTTAAAACTTTAACTGCTTTGATAAAGCTAGTGCTTGGAATATGGGGACCCTTACATAAATCAGTGAAATTACCTTGAGAATAAAAAGTAATATCACCATCAGACAAGCCCTCCAAAAGCTCTAGTTTATACTCATCCTTTTTTAAAGTAAAATATTGAACAGCATCTTTTTTGGAAATTTCTTTTCGAACATAATCTAGTTTTAGTCGAGCTAATTCTAGCATTTTATCTTCTATTGCCTTGAAATTTTCTTGTCCAAATTCCTGATCACCTAAGTCAATATCATAATAGAATCCATTTTCTATCGCAGGACCAATGCCAAACTTTGTTCCTGGATATAAAAATTCGATGGCCTCGGCTAATAAATGCGCCGAAGAATGCCAAAAGGTTTTTTTACCATCTACATCATTCCAAGTAAGTAATTGCAAATTAGAATCTAGGACAATAGGAGTGGAGGAATCTACAACTTGATCATTCAATTTTGCTGCTAACACATTCCGTGCTAATCCTTCTGATATACTTAACGCAATATCCATTGGTGTGATACCTTTCGAATATTCTTTAATTTGTCCGTCTGGAAAAATAATTTTAATCATCCTGTCTAATTTTACGCAAGTTACAAATTTACCCCCAAAAATTAAGGCCTAATCGTCAACAAAGAATCTTTGTCTACTAAGTTGGAGTCCACTGAAATCCCAAAATGTTTCGTTTTCAATTGATAAAACCGATTATCATTTTTCAAAAATAGCTTAACTGAATCCATCATAGATTTATAGTGCAAATTATCTCCCAAGTATAAATAACACTTTGATTTTAAAAATGGAACGTCAATAAAAGATTGCAAATCCGGTTTGATTTTATTCAAATAAATTAAAGCAGATGGGTAATTTCTTTGTAACATATAAAACTTACCTATCTCTAAATATAGATTATCATTTTGTTCAAATAGATTAAGCGCTTTTTGATAATTTAATTCAGCCAATTTAAATTGATTTATTTTACTTAAAAATCTAGCCCAGAATCGAAGAAGATGGGGATCATTTGGGTAATCATTGATAACTTTTAACAATTGATTTTGATACAAATATTTAGAGGTATAATCCATCGCGTTTTCAAAATAAATTCTTTGCAACCTAACATCTTGAATACTTTTGTCATCAAATCTATTGATTAAATTAGCTTTTGGAATTTGAATTGTAAGACTTAAATTACTTAAAACAGTATAGTAAAACTGATCCTTTGGGGATAAATCATTTTTTCTAATTTGATTTAAATAATAAGTAGCCATTTTTGAATTATTAAGTTTTAATGATGCTTCGGCCAATAAAAAAAAGATATGAGATGGTTTCTTTTCATTTGACTTGATCAAATTAAAATAATTTAAAGCCGCGGTATATTTCTCTAAATTTAAGGCAATCTGACCTGCTAATAATATATAATCAAAGTCTCTGGGACTTGATTTAAGTGCCATCTGAATATCCACATTTGCTTTTTTATATAGTCGAGATTCCAATAGATATTTAGCGCGTAAAAAATACAAATGTGCCGGTGAACCCTCTTCAATAATTTGATTTAAATATGCAATTGCTTTTTGATTTTGACCTTTTTCATTACCTAATATGGAGGATATGTATTTTTGATCAGGAATATCTTCCCCTTTAAAATCTTGTGTTGGTTCACAGGAAATAGAACAAAAGATGACAATAAATAGTAGCAATTTCTCCTTCATTAAAAACCTAAATCTAAAACTAATGGATAAAATTCATATTGATTTAATCGAGTCTTATATAACAATCTAATTCCAAGGTCAAAACCCTGAGAAAAGCGTAAAACATGAAAGTTAGATGAAACATCTAAACCAACGGATTCATATGATTTATACAGATTTGAATTGTTTAAATCAGGAACGCCTCTGCTTACATCCATAAATACATTTCCTTTAAATCGAGTAAAATACAATAATCGACCCATTTTAATCGACGTATTTGCGATAGGAAATTTATAATCTATTGACAAATTAGTCCATCGCTGATTGATCTCATACAAATATCCTCTAGTAAAGACAAAAGGGCTATTTAGATTATAATTACCCTTCATCTCTTGTTGGTATGATGCTTTTATCAATATTCCATGATTTTTCAAGAAACCAGGTAAGTAAATTTTCGCTTGCATTCCCCATAATTCAGACTGAAGCGATTGCTTGAAAGGCATCCCATTCCAATACAAATTAAATTGATACCCCAACTTAGACTGAAGATCCCAAAGAGATTTATTTAATAATTTTGAATAATTTATTTGATATATCATGGACGAGTATGTTCCATCGAAAGCCTCTGATTTATACCGCAAGGGAAGATTATACCCATCGACTTTAAATATGGAGTAAGTACTCGACACATATAATTGTTCTTGGAATGCTCCCCGAGTAAGTAACAAAGGCAGCCTAATACCTACATCCATTTTGGTTTGATTCCATTGATCCGATCTCAAACTATCCAAAGGACTTGTTTTATCAACATAAATAGATGTGTTCCTAGGACCTTGCTGAAAAGAAAAATCAAATACCGGAAACCATCCTTGATACGAAGCACGAAGGTATTTCGTTCCGGTTTGCTCACTGGCATCATACATATATCCTAATCTCAATTGGAGCGTATTAGTTAAATTTTTAGACATTAAACCTAAATCCAATTTATTGAATTGAGAATTTATAATGGGTCCCCAGGCATATGGATTAATTATATTCCAACGACTGTAAGAAGAAACTTCCATTTTTTCTTGTTTAAACTCAAAAGGAAGCGCCGCTGAAGAATCACGTAAAGTGATCGAATGAGATTCATGTAAGCGTCCTAAAGCAATTTGATTACCCATTGCGGAATAGTTTGAAAAAATAAAGGGTTCAGTTGCATTGGTAGAAAAAGATGCCGAATAGGCTCCAAATTGAGAATGGGTTACATAACATATTGAATTATCTTTAAAATTCCATCTTGCTATTTGGTCTACTGGGCCAACGGGCAAATTGAAATACACAAAATCTTCATGCAAAAAAGTACTTGCTATATTGTTTGAACCAAAATCACGCTTTGCAATTACCTTATGCTGCAAATAATTATAAACAACGATTTGTTTATGGCCATGCTGAAGTAAAATATAGGACAATAAGCCATTAGAAGATATTCTGGGTTGGATTACTTGGCTCGATGAATGAAAACCAATGCTATCTACTAAATATTTTGTTTCCTTCTCATGTATTTTCAAAGTCGAACTTCCATCATTTTGCAATTCTAAATAGGATACGTATTTAGAATCAGGGCTAATGCTTGGACATATCCACTTTCTATTATTAGTCCAAATCGTTTTCTCATTGCGCTTAAAGTCATAAAAAACTAATTTAGTATGCTGTTTTTGAGTCCATCTTGGATGGTATATTATTTCAGACCAAACCACAAATTGATCCGACGCGGAAAGCATATTGCTCGGGTAAACAGGTCCCAATAAACATAATTTTCGTTCTTTGGAATTTTCAATCATCACTAAGGATGGGATTTCTTGGAAGCTTGATTTGATCGCGACGAATTGGCCATTTCCTATACTTTGCGGAAAGTCGTAAGAGGTATATCCACTTTTTATATGGGGAGAAATAATCGAATAGGAAGAGTCAAGATCTTTTTTTCGAATGGTATCCAATTGCTTTTGTAAAATTTGTGAAACATATTGATCAATATTTACCCCATATCTCTTTTTTACTTCCTTTGAGAAAGAAAATAAGCGAGGTTTATTTAATGTATTTTGCCATATTTTACCTATCTCGTCAACTCCAAATTGGGACGTTAAATTATGCGTAATAAATTGGCCAAAAACATAATGATTGGGCATGTTTTCCCTGAAATTTCTAGACATTAATTTACTATAACTCGGAACACCAAATTGAGCTAAATAAGCATTTAACGTATTTGAGAACTGCGGAATGTTAGATCTACCAATTTGATGATTTAAACGGGTTTCAGTTTCTACCGCATCACCCTCCCATAACCAATTTGGAATCATTAGATTACTATAAAGCCCTTGGCCATTACTCCCCCACAAAAGTTTAAAAATATGGCTGACTCCTGTGGTAGCCAAATCATTTTGATAAATATGCCTCGTTTCGTGACTAGCTAATAAATTAAGCCAATCATTAGTCGCTTGAAGGCTGGCATCTTGACTTGGCGTCGTATAAAATTCACCTCTAGGAGCAAAAAGACTAATAAAACCATTTGAACTCAAACCTTGATTTTGTAAAATAATGGACCAATTAGTGCGCAAATCTTTCGTTGACATTTTGGCTGCAGGCCATTGGACAGATAAATACTTAGCCGTTGAAAATGCTAAGGAATCAGCACCTTCTGGATAAATTACGCGAACTCTTTTACCCGGGATATTTATTTGCTTAAAATGCAAATTGGAGGGATTTTGTTCTAATATCGGATATAATATTTGAGAAAATCCAGAAAATGAAATGACAATTGAAAATGAAAAGATAATTCTTAAAACCATTTTAAGACCTGCTCTATGAGCCATTTAGTTTTAAAGTTGTAAGGAGGATAAAAATTATTTAACAGATTCGTATATTGTTTTAAAACTGATTTTTGATTTGAAAATTCTTGAAAGCCAAATAAACCTCCGGATTTACCAATACCCGAATTATTTACTCCACCAAAGGGTAGATTAGAATGACCAAACTGTATCAGGCAATCATTAACTACACTTGTCCCCGAACTTGTATTATTTAAAATATAATCTGAAAACAAAGCATCTTTAGAAAAAACGTAAAGAGCCAAAGGTTTTTCCTCTTTTAATAATTTTGTCACTATTTCATTTTCTTCCTTAAATGTTAAAATGGGTAAAATAGGTCCAAAAATCTCTTCCTGCATGATTAACATTTCATCCGTACAATTTGTCAAAAGGGTAGGTGCTATAAAACAAGTCGATTCATCTATTTCGCCACCAGAAATGATAGTTGCTCCTTTGGATTTAGCATCATCTAATAAATGACATATTCGGTTAAAATGCCTTTTATTGACTATTCGAGCATAATCACTGCTATTTTGAATGCCCTTATTATCTTGATTGTAAAATAATTTGATTGTTTCTTCTAAAGCGCCAATAAATGAATAATACACCTTTTCATGCACATATACATAGTCTGGCGCAATACATGTCTGCCCATTATTTAAAAATTTACCCCAAGCGATTTTTTGAGCCGTTGATGCTATGTCCACATTCGAATCAATAATCGCAGGTGATTTCCCCCCTAATTCAAGTGTCACTGATGTCAAATGTTTTGCAGCGGCCTGCATAACTACCTTTCCGATAGCAGGACTACCCGTAAAAAATATGTGATCAAATTTCTGTTCTAACAAATAAGTGGATACTATTGCATCCCCTTCAAAAACAGCCACTTCGCTTTCATCAAACAAAGACAAAATCATTTTTTTGATAAAGGATGAAGTATTAGGACTTAATTCAGAAGGCTTTAAAATCACAGCATTACCAGCTGCAATCGCATGAACGAGTGGATTAATCGCTAAATTAAATGGGTAGTTCCAAGGGGCAATAATTAAACAAAGACCTTTGGCCTCCGACATGATGTAGCCTTTAGTTCCTAACAGCAAAAGTGGAGTTCCTACTTTTCTAGGCTTCATCCAAGATTTCAAATGAGAGATAATATGAGCTATTTCCCTTTTTACACCAAGCAACTCACCTATAACAACTTCTGAACTAGGTTTTTTAAAATCAGCATATAACGCATCATATAGCTCTTGCTTGTGCGCAAGCATATATTTTTCTATTGATTTTAATTTAGCTATGCGTTCTTCTGTGCTAGCATTTTTTAACCTTTGGCAGGATGATTTTTGCAAAAAAACCACTTTTTCAATAGCCTGTTCGATTGTATTTAGATCGTTCATCATAAATTTTATTGAAATAACTCCCTTAATTTCATTTCTAATATATCAAAATAATTCGTGTTTCCACTAGGTTTCCTAAGTGAATCTCCTGCAATATACCAAAATCCATCTCCAGGAAATACAGCAAATGCACTAGATCTTTTCAAATCCTCAAATGCTTTATCCGTAATAAATTCAGCGATAAATACCGTATTGACGATATCTTGTAACTTATCCCAGTCGGATATTGTTTCTACCTGACCACTAGAATTTGAATACGTAAAATTAAGATTAGCAAAGGACATTTCGCCCTGATATTTATTCCATGTATCGTTTTCATCTTTAAACTGAAAGCCTAAAAATAACGGATACTCTTTTCCTGCCACTTCAAAAATGGCTTGCATTAATTCTTGAACTAGATTTTCTTCAAAATCTAAAAATCTGGGCACATAAGTTGACGAATTAACCGCTTCAATCGCAATAAAAGGCTCAGCATCTTTAGGATCACAAGAACCTGACTTATATTTAGAAAAACTAAGGGCCAATCGATTCTTCCAAATGATGGGTAAATCGCCCGACCATTCAAATTTATCTTCAACACTTAAACCTTCAGCAATCAATTCTTCACTTGAGAAATCTTCTCTTTCTACATATTGGACATGTAAGGACAGTTCTAATTTATCATTTTCAAAACTCTTAAACTCAAATAAGGCCTCAAAATGATAAGGTGCTGGAATATCACTAGGACTTTCATAGAAAAGTTTGAAATCGTGTTTTAAAAAGTCCATGCTTATGTTTTTAGATTGTTTACATACAAAGTTAATGTATTTGGACGATCAATTTTTCCAGATTTTGTATATAAAAATTCAGGTAAAACGATTATTTGCTTAGGAACTTCCCAAGACTCTAAATTCAATTTCAAATAATCAACTAGTTGTAATTGAAAATTAATTTGATCTTTTGATTCAATAAATAAAACTAATTTTTGACCGTAAAAATCATCTTCTAAGCCCCAAGCGAATATTTTAAACAAATAAGAATTAAGTGTAAAAAAAGCGAGGCAATATTTTTCAATCCGTTCAGGATTAATTTTTCTGCCCCCTGAATTTATGATAAAATCTTTTCTACCTAAGATTCTAAATTGCTTACCATTGACTAACTCAGCTATATCATTTGTTTCAATCCATTGATTTAATGTACTAGGAGAATGGATGCATAAACAACTCTCATGATTAATTTTGATCTTGACTTGGGGAAAACATTGATAAAAATTAGCTCCCTTATTTATTGACCTAAACGCTATATGAGAAGAGGTTTCTGTCATTCCATACGTTTGGAAAATAGGCAAATGGATGCCTCTTGTCTCTAATTCCAATGAGGGTGTCAATTCCGATCCACCGATTAAAATACCTTTAACTTCAGAAAAAATGGAAAACAAATTTCGATTTGATTGAAGAATGGTAGACCACTGAGTTATCACAAAAGAAGCCAGATGAATATTGACTGGCTTTTTAATTCCTTCCAAAGGGTTTTGTGAAGGTTCGATAATGACAATGTTAAGCTTTAAAACTAATGCTCGGACAAGCATCATGGCCCCAGCTATATACTCAATAGGCAAACAAAGCAAAACATGATCACCTTCTTGTAAATTGAGCCAATTCTTTGTCATTTTGGCTGATTCAATCATACTCAATCTAGACAAATAAATAGGTTTAGGCTTTCCGGTAGAACCACTCGTATGAAATAAAAACTCGTTTTTACCCAATTTCCACTGTTGGCAAAAATCAAATACTTCTTTTTGAAAAGAATTTATTGGTTCTGGATAATTAGCATTATGTGGATTAAATACGAGCATAAATTAATATTCTCTCCAAAATTAGCCAAACATTCTCTAATTTCGTGGGTTAATAAGGGGTTCAATCATAATTAACAACTATTCATGTCAGAAGAACCATTTTTAAATCCTATAAATCCTGAAAAGGTTGCTCAAAATCCTGGGTTGCTTCCTTATGCTCACACGGCCGGTGGAGCCATTATAAAGCCGGAGGATATGGGTAAAACGAAGGGGAGATCGGTAAAAGCCATGCGCCAACAAACCGATCGGCAAATGAATCAGCTGTATGAACAAATGGAGGTTTTAGCCAAACAAGCAAAACTTTTATCCGAACGTAAAGAAATTTCAGAACGAATTTATGATGCAGCTATGGGTTTTGAACCCATCATTAGTGAGACCTATTATTTATATGAAAAAGAATCAGGTCAAGATTTATTATCTTTAGTAGCCCCGGAAGAATGGGGTCGATCTTTTAAGTATAGTAGATTTTTAGCAAAAGTAACATTACTCGCAGATCACACGTGGGATGTCACTTATAACGATGATTTAAACGATAAGTAAAATGATAACAAAAGTAAATTGGGAAACCATTAAAGAATACAAAGATATTTTATTTCAATTTTACAATGGAATTGGTAAAATATCAATTAACAGACCACACAAGCACAATGCATTCACACCGCTAACAGTCCAAGAAATGTCTGAAGCGATGGAATTAGCACGCCAAGATACCAAAATAGGAGTGATCATATTGACTGGAGAGGGCGGCAAAGCATTCTGTTCTGGAGGTGATCAAAGCGTACGTGGAGACGGTGGTTATGTTGGAAAAGACCAAGTACCTAGATTAAATGTATTGGATTTACAAAGACAGATACGCACTATTCCTAAACCTGTAATCGCCATGGTGGCTGGTTGGGCCATAGGTGGAGGGCATGTTTTACATGTGATTTGTGACCTAAGTATTGCAGCTGATAATGCTCGATTTGGTCAGACTGGGCCTAATGTCGGTTCATTTGATGGAGGTTTTGGAGCATCTTATTTAGCCAGAGTGGTAGGTCAAAAAAAAGCAAGAGAAATTTGGTATTTATGTGATCAATATGATGCAAAAGAAGCTTATGAAATGGGTCTGGTCAATAAAGTTGTTCCTTTAGATGAATTAGAAAGTACCACTATATCCTGGTGTGAAAGAATATTAGAAAAAAGTCCATTAGCTTTAAGAATGTTGAAATCTTCATTTAATGCTGAGTTAGATGGCCAAGCAGGTATTCAAGAACTAGCGGGAAATGCTACTTTATTATATTATTTATCGGATGAAGCTAAAGAGGGCAAAAATGCTTTTCTAGAAAAGCGCAAGCCTGATTTTTCTAAATTCCCTAAATTTCCTTAGTATGAATTATTGGTTAGTAAAATCAGAACCTTTCAAATATTCTTGGGATGATTTCGTTAAAGAAGGTAAGTCCGTTTGGGATGGGGTAAGAAATTACCAAGCAAGAAATAACATGAAAGAAATGAAAAAGGGAGATTGGGTCTTTTTTTATCATTCAAATGAAGGAATGGAAGTTGTAGGACTAGCCGAGGTCAAAAAAGAATTTTTTCAAGATCCTACTACAGAAGATCCAAGATGGGTAGTCGTAGAAATTGTACCCATTAAAAAATTCAATAAAACAGTTACTTTAAAAATGATGAAATCCGATGATCGTTTGTCTAATTTAGCTTTAATCAAACAATCAAGATTGTCGGTCACTCCTGTGGGTAAACAAGAATTTGACATTATATTAAGTTTAGCTGAGTAGGACTATGAAAAATCTATTTTTATTTATTGTTTTTCAAATTGTGGCGGCGCAAATCGCTTGTGGGCAAATCAATAATAAACGAATAGAATTTCCCATTCAAGGAACTGACTTAGAATCATTTAATATTCCGATCGGCGATCAAGGAGTAATTGTTTTATCACAATTAAATAAGCAATCCTTTAACATTCGTAAATTCTCTACTGATTTAGAGCAATTATGGAGCAGTAATACAAATTTGGAGGCTAACTTAGATTATGTCACTTCTAGTTTTGATGGAACCATTTTATCATTACTATTTAGCCGATTTAGGAGTAATTCATATATTATATTCAGAGTTAAGGTAAATTCTGGAGAAATTACTAAATACCAAATTTATTCCGTCGATCGAATTGAAATTTCGAATTTCAAGGCCTTAAATTACTCTTTATTTATAGGTGGAATGGTGAATAATCAGCCTATTATTTTATTTACCAATTTAAAAGAGCGTAAAACAAGAATTTTACCAGCTGTTGTCAAAGGCCAAGCTGAAATTCAATCCATGGATTTAGACACGATTCAGCAACAAATAAACGTAACTTATTCGGTTGGTAGTAAAGCTAAAGATTATCAATTAATCATCAAATCATTTGATGAAGATGGGAATCAAATCGGCCAAGTCTATATGAATCCTAGTGAAGAATTTGCAATGATGAATGGGAAATTAAACCAGATAAATGATTCATTGCAAGTTATAGTGGGGACTTATGGCCATAAAAATAGTATAGGTTCATCGCGAGGTCCTAGCTCACAGGGGTTATATTTCAACTCATTTATAGATGGCAATATCATTAAATCAACCTATTATAGTTTCACCAAGTTTAATGACTTTTTTAATTTTTTAACTCCTAAACAAAAGGAGAGGCAGGAGAAAAAAATAAAAGATAAAGAAATTAAAGGTGAAGATTTGAGATTAGATTACCGGTTGCTGATGCATGATATTATCAAAAATGGAGAAAATTACATCATCATCGCTGAGGCATTTTATCCAGATTATAAATATAATAATTATAGTCCTTTCGGAGGATCCATGTTGATGGGCGGCTTAGGCGGGTTCTATTCACCTTATTGGAATATGATGAATCCCTATCGTTGGGGTTATGGCAATTACGGAATGTATTCCCCATTTTCAAGCTATTATAGTCCCTGGGGATACCGTGGATATAATTCATATGGCAACCAACAGCAATTTGATGGCTGGATTTATACGCATGCAGTCATTGCAGAGTTAGATAAGGATGGGAAATTGCTTTGGGATCATTGCATCGATTTAAATGATAGTAGAGAATCGAAATTGATTCAGAAAATAAAAGCTTCAGTCGTAAGTAATACAGTGTATTTATCCTACCATCAAAATGATCAAATCATCACCAAATCCATTTCAAATAATGGAAAGAATGAAGCATTAAGAGTTCAAGAAATCATCCCTGAGGATAAATTAGATAAGGTACGAAGAACCGTAAAATCCGAAATCAACTATTGGTACGGTCCATATTTCATTGCGGATGGATATCAAACTATTACGAACCAAGAGGAAGGAAGAAGAAATGTGTTCTTCTTAAACAAAATTCAAATCAATCCATAAATTGAAAAATACAGCTAGTATATCTATTGATACTCCCGAATTTTGGGGTAAATCGTATGAATTAATTGATTCAGGAGGATTTGAAAAGTTAGAGCAATTTGGAAGTTTTTGTGTTAGAAGACCTGAGCCTCAGGCAGTTTGGGGTAAATCATTATCTGATGAAACATGGATCTCAAAAACAGATGCATATTTTAAAAAAGAAAAAGGAAGTTCTGAAAAAGGATTTTGGGATATACAAAAAAAGACTCCAGAGAAATGGTTTATCAATTATAAATCGGATTTATTGAATTTGAATTTCAAAATCTCCTTATCGTCATTTAAGCATGTTGGCATATTTCCGGAGCAAGCATCGAATTGGGAATTTTTAGCTGAAAATATACCCAAACTTAAAAATGATAAGCCCAAATTTTTAAACCTATTTGCGTATACGGGTGGGGCGAGTTTGGTATGCCGACAAATGGGAGCAGATGTAACGCATGTTGATTCAGTTAAGCCAGTATTGTCTTGGGCGAGAGAAAATATGGAAGTCTCTAATTTGGATTCCATTCGTTGGATGGCGGAAGATGCGCTAAAATTTGTAAAAAGAGAAGCAAGAAGAGGAAACTTTTATCAAGGAATACTTTTAGATCCACCCGCTTACGGAAGAGGTCCCGATGGTGAAAAATGGGTTTTGGAGGAACAAATAGATGATATGTTGAAGTCCGTAAAAGAAATTCTAGACCCTAAAGAACATATTTTATTAACCAATGTCTATTCATTGGGATTCTCAACGCTTGTGGTGGAAAACCTAATGAATGGAATTTTTGATGTGCCTAAAAACGCCGAATTTGGTGAAATCTATTTGAATGATTCATTTAAAAAAAAGCTCCCATTAGGAGTGTTTCATCGTTATTTATACCAGGAAAATTAGGAATAAATAACTCCTTTGGCTGCCAATAAGGTGTTTTTCATTAAGGATACGATGGTCATGGGGCCTACACCCTTAGGAACTGGTGTTATATACGAGCACTTCTCAAATACATCGTCAAAATCCACATCCCCTTTAAGCGCAAATCCAGACTTTTTTGATTCGTCAACCACCCGTGTTAGCCCCACGTCAATGATCACAGCGCCTTTTTTAACATAGGAAGCATTAAGAAATTCTGGTTTACCCAAAGCCGCGATAAGGATATCGGCTTGCTGGCAAATTTCAACTAAATTTTTAGTCTTAGAATGAGTTAAAGTAACGGTGCAATTACCTATTGGGTGATTTCGCTGCATTAGAATGGACATGGGTAAACCTACAATTTGGCTTCTACCTACCACCACACAATGCTTTCCAGCCGTTTCAATCTTGTAATAGGCTAATAAATCCAAAACACCTTGCGGCGTGGCAGAGATATATGCAGGTAATCCTTTAGCCATTCGACCAATATTGACGGGATGAAAACCGTCCACATCCTTACGGGGGTCGATTGTTTCCATAATACGGTCTGGATTAATATGATCAGGTAAGGGTAATTGCACAATTAACCCATCCATTTCAGCATTATGGTTAATTTTTACAACTTGTTCAAGCAAGTCTTGTTCAGAAATAGTGGGAGGGAAGCGTAGCAGAGTAGAAATAAAGCCTAATTCTTCGCAAGATTTAACCTTGTTAGCCACATAAGTTTCAGACGCCCCATTATTTCCAACTAAAATGGCTACTAAATGAGGAGGTCTTTTACCTGCATTAATCAGTTCTGAAACTTCTAAGGCAATCGCCGATTTCAGTGTCTCGGCTACAAATTTCCCATCTATAATTTGACCCATAATTTTAATCTATTTTTTTCGCTTTTTCGTTACTACTGGAGCAGCATCACCTAAGGCTAAGCATTCTTCTAAAGTTAAATCCTCCGGTTTTTGACCTTTAGGTATTTTCACATTTCGCTTTCCAATTTGGATATATGGACCATACATTCCATTAACAACCTTAATGGTGTCATTATTTGGAAATTCTTTGATGAATTTATTGGCCTCTAAAGTTCTTTTAGCTAAAATTAATTCGATGGCCCGTTCTTGAGTGATCGTCGTTAAATTATCTGTTTTACCTAACGAATAATATTTGCTATTATGTTTGACATAGGGACCAAAACGACCTTTTCCTGTTTCGATTAAGCCTTCTTCGAAAAAACCTAAGCCAGCAGATTCAGCCGCTAAAGCTGCACTTTTTATAACCAACAAGGCAGTTTCTAAATCAATCGTAAAAGGATCAAAATCCACTGGTAAACTGGTGAATTTGCCGTCCAATTTAATATAAGGTCCTAATTTACCCGCTCCTATGATAACAGGATTGTCTTCAAAAATTCCAATTTCTCTTGGTAATTTTGGTCTAGCTAAAAGTAGAATTGCCTCATCTAAGGTCAATGTAGCTATATTATGATTGTTGGTTAAATTAGCAAATGTTGGTTTTTCTTCTTCTCCAGATTCTCCTAATTGAACAAATGGACCAAACCTTCCTAGCCTAACTGAAATTTTCTTGCCTGTTTCTGGATCTAATCCTAACTCTCTTCCACCACCGATGGAAGTTCTCGTTATTGACTTACTATCTTCAATGGTTTGATGAAAACTTGAATAAAAACTTTTCATTAAGACGGTCCATTCCAACTTACCCTTGGCAATATTGTCGAATTGATCTTCCATTTCTGCTGTAAATGTATAATCCACAACATTTTCAAAGTTATCAACCAAAAATTCTGTCACCAGAGTACCAATGTGAGTTGGAAATAATTTTGCTTTCTCCGTTCCTACAATTTCAGAATTCATTGAACCAGAAATTTCATCATCTTTTAAAATCCAAGTTTGAAATTTCCTTTCTTTTCCATCGCGATCTTCCTTAACCACGTAGGCCCGCTTGATGATGGTAGAGATGGTGGGCGCATAAGTAGATGGTCTACCAATTCCTCGTTCCTCTAATGCTTTAACTAAACTAGCTTCAGTATATCGAGCCGAAGGCCTCGTGAATCTTTCTGAAGCTTTTAATTCATTAATATCTAATACTTGACCTACATGTAAGGGAGGTAACATATCCTTATTTTCATCCTCTTCATCCTCATCTTTTCCCTCTAAATAAGCTTTTAAAAATCCTTCAAAAGCAATGACTTCGCCTTGAGCAACTAAAATTTCTGGGGTTGTAGAAATATCTATTTGAGCAATGGTTCTTTCGATTTTCGCATCAGCCATTTGAGACGCTATGGCTCTTTTCCAAATCAATTCATATAATCGTTTTTCTCGGGCATCACCAGAAATGGTACTCAATCCAAAATCCGTTGGCCTTATGGCCTCATGGGCCTCTTGCGCATTTTCAGACTTAGTTTTAAACTGCCTTTCAAGATGAAATTTAGATCCATATGCAGTTTCAATAGCTATTTTAGCCTTATCTCTGGCTTCTTGTGATAACATCGTAGAATCAGTTCTCATGTAAGAAATACGGCCTGATTCATATAATTTCTGCGCGATGGACATAGTAGTCGCCACCGCATAACCTAGTTTCCTTGAAGCTTCTTGTTGTAAAGTAGAAGTCGTAAAAGGAGCTGCTGGGGTTTTGGTAGCGGGTTTAGTCTCTAAATTTTTGATAGAAAAAGTAGCACCCACGCATTTTTTCAAAAAGTCAACTGCCTCATTTTCTTTAGCAAATGATTTCGATAATTCTGCTTTTAAAACCTTTTTTCCAGGCAAATCAAATATAGCTACTGCTTTAAAACTAGATATAGCTTTATGGTTATCTATTTCTTTTTCACGCTCGACAATTAACCGAACAGCAACAGACTGAACACGACCTGCTGATAAACCTCTTTGAACCTTAGACCATAAAACTGGGGATAATTCAAAGCCGATCAGGCGATCCATGATCCTACGAGCTTGTTGGGCATTAACTAAATCCATATCAATTTCTCGAGGATTCAGAATAGCTTTTTTGATGGCAGTCTCCGTAATTTCCCTAAAAACAATGCGTTTTGTCGTATTTTTTAATCCTAATGCTTCTTTTAAATGCCATGAAATAGATTCCCCTTCACGATCGTCGTCAGTAGCTAACCAAACTTCCTCAGATGTTTTTGCTAAACTTTTAAGCTCAGAAATGACTTTCGTTTTATCTGGTGATATTACATAAGTGGGTGTAAAATCGTTATCTACATCGATAACCTTGTCACCTTTCGTGGGCAAATCTCGAACATGACCGAAGGATGATTTTACAACAAAATCTTTACCTAAATAACCTTCAATTGTTTTCGCTTTTGCCGGGGACTCTACGATGACTAAATTTTTTGCCATTTCAAATTTTGAAAATATGTAATTTTTAAAGACCGCAAATATAAGGGCTTAAAATGTATTTATTCAAATTGATTTTTTAACCTGATCGAAATAATCAAAAAATCATTCCGGAATATTACCAATTCGAATTCTTGAATTTATATTCAATCGCAAACCTACATAATTAAATTGGCCATTATTAAAGTTTGCTATTGCTTCTAATCGTAATACTTTCATCACACCATCCAAACCGTATCCAATTTCATTGTAAAATAAGTTTTGATTGTTAATATAATACGCATTGGCAATCAATAATTCCTTTACATAAGCTTTCTTAAAGCCTAATAAAGGTTTCAACCATAAATTTGAAAACTGAAATTGGGATAGTGCTTCTACATAATTACCAGAGGTACTATACGCGTAATGATTCACATTCAATCGTTGGTTTGCCCCACTGGATAAATTCTGATAATACCCAACTAGTCGATGGGTAGCTAGCATATCCCCAGTTTGAACTAAGCTAATACCTCCATTGAAATGTTTATAGTCTTGGAAATAAACAGGTTTATCGCCAATAAAAGTGCCTGTATTTAAAATAAAGCCTGTTTTAACCCAAGGACTTAAACTTATATTTTGAATGTAAGAAAGTTCTAATAATTGAAAATTGATGCTAGATTTAAAGACATTGGGCCAACCCGCACGGTATTTAAAAATAACCAATGGGGATGAACCCCAGTCGGAAACCCGTAAATTATTAATGTATGAATAGGATAAAAATGGTCTGAAAGCTAATTGGACCTGCGTAACAAAAGAATTATGCATATCAAATCCTTCTTTTAAATTTTCTTTATTGGTCGGATTATTACTACTAAAAGTACGACCCAAGTAATTAACCCAATAATAATCGGTCGTATTATCCATCTGACTTTGCCTAGATGATTCAATCAAAGCTTTTAAATAAAATCTAGATGAGAAACGATTTATCAAGGACAAACTCCAAAATTCCTTCCGAAAAATTTTCATTTGATTATTTTTTAAAAGTAAAGTTGACAAAGAATTCATCTCCGAAGAAATAGTATTGTCGGGGTTAAATTGGGAAATATAATCTCCATTGGCCAATTGAAGATCAAAGGAATCTGTCTTGTATCTTAGCTTTGAATACCCAGTATTTCGATTTAACCCAAATGAACGTCTTCCTAAAGCTTCAAACTCCAAGTACTTATAAGGAGCCCATCGACGTCTAAGAACGATGGCAGAATTGGCAACGAACCCCTCAACGGTATTAAAATTTGAATCAAATACGGGTGACTTATAATATATTTCAAATGGATAGAAATCCTTTTTTCTTTGTCCAAAATAGAATGACTTACTGAAAATTAATTGGCTTGGATTAAAAGGTGATTTTCTCAGCGCATCGTAGGAGGCTATTGAAGTTTCAACAGTGGATTCTCGAATCTCATCAACTAATTCAGATTTTTCCGGTACAATATCTTGATAATTATAAATAACAGAATCAATACCTATCCGATCGGCTGTAGGCCTTAATTTCCATTTTCGAAGGAGGCCAAGATGTAGATTCTTAAGTAATTGAGAAGCAAATGTTTCATCAAACGTTATCTCAGAAATATTTAATCTTTCCTTTTTATTTGTTGGTCGACTAAAAACCTGAGGCGGCATAGGCCAGTTTTCTACAGGGCCTATTATGTTTTGATTCAGTATAAATTCTCCATCAATACCTAAAACACCGCCTTTAACTGTAATGTCTGATTGCTTGGGTATCCACTTTCCATTAAAATATGCATTTTTCAAATCGATCAAATACAAAATGTCATCTGATAAGACTTCACCTTCCCAACGAACAATCCAACCATCTAGACTTAGAGTCAGTTTACCCTTAAATAATCGATCTGTCTTAAATTTTGGTTGAATTACGAACTGTTTACAAGATTGATTGTCGACAAGCGTATCCGATAAAAATGAATAATTATAATAATAGAACCCATCGTAATTCAAGGGAGAAATGCATTGCGTTCCTAAAAAATCTTGATAAAAGTCGGGCCAAAAGAATAGGCTAGGGGTTCCATTTTTTTTTCGATAGGGTTTAAAATAATTTATTTCATGAATCATTTGGCTTAAATTCCCTAAATAAACTTTTGAAATTGTTTCATTTCCGTACCATTGACCTTCTTTTATACCTTCGTTATTTTGTAATCTTTTCTTACCTATTCCGATAAATTTCGAAAATCGAGCCTTCTCAATCGAGTGAACAGTAAAAATTAATTTATTCACATCCGAACTATGTTGTCCTGCAGTGTTAATGGCTAATTTTATTAAAGAATCTGCCTTTGAACTTTGAGCATAAAGATTTAATGTTCCCGCAAGAAGAAATATGACAACGAGAAATTTTATGCGCATTTGAATCACTAAGAGAAAAATTATTTAGAAAAAAGTACAGAAAAAAAACAGAATTATGATATTCAATTCTTTATTCTAAAAAAAATACTTGTGCAAAGTAAATCATATTTCTAATTAGTGGCAAAATTGAACCTAATCTATTAATTTTGTAGACATTTTTACAAAACAAATTACTCTTATGGCCTTTGACATTGAAATGATTAAAGCTGTTTACAGCAAAATGCCAGCTCGCATAGCAGCAGCACGCTCACTAACAGGAAAAGCACTGACATTAACTGAAAAAATTCTTTATAGTCATTTATGGGAAGGTACTCCTACAAATACGTTTACAAGAGGGAATTCCTATGTTGATTTTGCACCAGACCGAGTAGCCATGCAAGATGCAACGGCTCAAATGGCTTTATTGCAATTCATGCAAGCTGGAAGACCGCAAGTTGCCGTGCCTTCTACGGTACACTGTGATCACTTAATTGAAGCAAAAGTAGCGTCAACCACCGATTTAAAAGTGGCAGTTGATAAAAATAAAGAAGTGTACGATTTTCTTTCCTCCGTATCTGATAAATATGGTATTGGATTTTGGAAGCCAGGTGCTGGTATCATTCACCAAGTAGTCTTAGAAAATTATGCATTCCCAGGCGGTATGATGATCGGTACTGATTCACACACGGTCAATGCTGGAGGTTTAGGAATGATTGCCATTGGCGTCGGTGGCGCAGATGCATGTGATGTGATGGCGGGTTTGGCTTGGGAACTTAAGTTTCCAAAGCTTATTGGCGTAAAATTAACAGGAAAACTAAATGGCTGGACTTCAGCCAAAGATGTTATATTAAAAGTAGCAGGAATATTAACCGTTAAAGGGGGTACAGGTTGTGTAGTAGAATATTTTGGGGATGGGGCCACTTCGATGTCATGTACAGGAAAAGGAACTATTTGCAATATGGGTGCGGAGATTGGTGCAACCACTTCTACATTTGGATATGATGATTCTATGGCTCGTTATTTAGCATCAACAGATCGTGCTGATGTGGCAGCTTTAGCAAACCAGGTGAAAGAGCATTTAACGGGAGATCCAGAGGTGTATGCAAATCCTGAAAAATATTTTGACCAAGTCATTGAAATCGATTTAAATACCTTAGAACCATATTTAAATGGTCCATTTACACCAGATTTAGCTACGCCTATTTCAAAAATGAAAGAAATGGCTGAAAAAAATGGTTGGCCTACTAAGGTTGAAGTGGGATTAATCGGATCTTGTACCAACTCTTCTTACGAAGATATCGCAAGAGCCGCTTCATTAGCGAAACAAGTTTCAGCTAAAGGTTTAAAAACGAAGGCTCAATTTACCATCACACCAGGATCTGAACTAGTACGTTATACAATTGAAAGAGACGGTTTTATTGACACATTTAATTCAATTGGAGCAACGGTATTTTCGAATGCTTGTGGACCTTGTATTGGCCAATGGGCAAGACCAGGTGCTGAAAAAGCAGAAAAAAATTCCATCGTTCACTCATTTAATCGGAACTTTGCTAAGCGTGCGGATGGAAATCCAAATACTTTTGCTTTTGTAGCATCTCCCGAAATTGTAACAGCATTAGCTATCGCAGGAGATTTAACATTCAATCCTTTAACAGATCATTTAGTGAATGAAAAAGGAGAAAAAGTATACTTAGAAGCTCCAAGTGGTGATGAATTACCGAAACAAGGATTTAGCGTAGAGGATGCAGGATACCAAGCACCCGCTGAAGACGGATCGCAAGTTCAGGTAAAAGTATCGCCAACTTCAGATCGTTTACAGTTATTAGATCCATTCTCGGCTTGGGAAGGAACTGATTTAACTGATTTGAAATTATTAATAAAAGCGAAAGGGAAATGTACAACCGATCATATTTCGATGGCTGGTCCATGGTTAAAATATCGAGGTCACCTAGATAATATTTCGAATAATATGTTGATCGGTGCCGTTAACTTTTATAATGATAAAACGGATAATGTAAAAAGCCAATTGAATGGTCAATACGATACGGTACCAAACACTCAAAGAGCTTATAAAGCAGCTAAGGTTGGTACTATTGTAGTTGGCGATACCAATTACGGAGAAGGATCTTCACGTGAACACGCCGCTATGGAGCCAAGACATCTTGGCGTTCGTGCAGTCTTAGTGAAATCATTTGCGCGTATTCATGAAACTAATTTGAAGAAACAAGGGATGTTAGCATTAACTTTCTCAAACGATTCAGATTATGATAAAATCCAAGAAAATGATTCTATCTCGATTAAAGGATTAACTTCTTTTGCTTCAGATAAACCATTAACGATTGAATTATCACACGCTGATGGTTCAAAGGATGAGTTTTTAGTAAATCATACCTACAATGATCAACAAATAGAGTGGTTTAAAGCAGGTGGGGCATTAAATATAATTAGAGCATCTGTAAAATAAACTTGTTTATGGCAGCAGAATTATATAATTTTGCGCCTCGATTTACCTAAAATTAGTTCCAAAAGAGTATGGCAGCCATCAATGCAGTTAAAATTTTTTCTGGATCCGCTTCAAATTATTTAGCTAAAGATATAGCCAAATATTATGGAAAAGATTTAGGCGCTGCAACTATTTTAAAGTTTTCTGATGGGGAAATGTCTCCAAGTTTTGATGAATCGGTAAGGGGATGTGATGTATTTATTATTCAATCCACTTTTCCTAGTTCAGATAATTTGATGGAGTTATTGCTCATGATCGATGCGGCAAGAAGGGCATCTGCTCATTACGTAACTGCTGTCATGCCATACTTTGGCTATTCAAGGCAAGACCGTAAAGATAGACCACGTGTCGGAATAGGAGCTAAACTAATTGGTAATTTGTTAACGGCTGCTGGCGCAGATCGATTGATGACTATTGATTTGCACGCAGGTCAGATACAAGGATTTATGGACTTTCCAGTAGATCATCTAGAAGGAAATGCCATATTTGTTCCATATTTAAAATCATTAAACTTAGACAATATTGTTTTTGCTTCTCCTGACGTAGGAGGTGTTGTAAGGACAAGAAATATGGCTAAGTTTTTCAATGCCGATATGGTCATTTGCGATAAGCATAGAAAACGTGCCAATGAAATCGCCTCTATGCAATTAATTGGGGATGTCAAAGGTGCTGATGTCGTATTAGTGGATGATTTAATTGATACAGGTGGAACATTATGTAAGGCTGCACAATTGATTATGGACAAAGGAGCCAAATCTGTACGAGCGGTGGTTACTCACCCCGTTTTATCTGGAAATGCGTACGAAAACATTTCAAATTCAATATTAACTGAATTGTTAGTCACAGATACTATTCCGCAAAAACAGGCTTGCGATAAAATTAAAGTACTTTCAGTGGCAGAATTATTTGCCAAGGCCATTGGAAGAATTAGAGATCACGAATCAATCAGTTCATTATTTATTAAATATTAATTTCAACCGTTTTTAGGGGATAGCCAACGCGAAAGACTAAAAACATTAACAAAAAACAAAATGAAAAAATTAGAGATTGTAGGGTTTAAAAGAGCGAATCTCGGTAGTAAAGGCGCAAAAGATTTACGTGCTGAAGCTTTAGCTCCTTGTGTATTGTATGGTGGAAAAGAGCAAGTGCACTTTGCTGTGCCTATGATATTATTTCGTGAATTATTATATTCTGCGGATGTGTATGAAGTGGAATTAAATGTTGAAGGTGATAAGTATAGAGCTATTTTACAAGATGCTCAATTTCATCCAGTCAATGAAATGATACTTCACGTTGATTTCCTTGAAATTGTGCAAGGAAGTCCTATTAAAATTGCTGTGCCGATCAAGGTCATTGGAAACTCTCCTGGAGTAATTAAAGGAGGTAAAATGATTCAAAAATTACGTAAGGTTACTTTAAAGGGTTTATCTGAAAATATTCCTGATTTCGTAACAGTTGACATTTCTGGACTTGACTTAGGTCAAACGGTAAAAGTCAATAAATTAGTTGTAGAAGGATGTGAGATTTTAAATCCATTATCTAATCCAGTTGCAACAATTGATATTCCAAGAGCATTAAGAGGTAAATTAACCACTTAATAAAATTCTAATTGAATTTTCAAAAGCCTTCCATTTGGAAGGCTTTTTTTATGTCCAATAGGTAAAAGAATATTGGCATGAAAAGCACTCTATTTCATATCATTGAACAGTAGTATGTCACTAAATTTTGTGAGTCTGAAAAAGAGATAAAAAAAAGAGGCACAAACATGTGCCTCTAAAAATGAATATATATCTAAACTTATTTCTTCGCAATCACTTTAACAATAGGAGCTTTTTCTATCTTAGAAACATGATTAGAATCTCCTACATGTATGTAAGGTGCAATTACCAACGAAACAATTGACATCAATTTAATTAAGATGTTCATAGATGGACCAGAGGTATCTTTGAACGGATCACCTACTGTATCACCAGTAACCGCAGCCTTGTGTGGCTCAGATCCTTTTTTATACGTGAAACCGTCAATTAAAACACCCTTCTCAAAAGATTTTTTTGCATTGTCCCAAGCGCCACCGGCATTTGATTGAAATATACCCATCAAAACACCAGATACAGTTACTCCAGCTAATACACCACCTAAAACTTCAGGCCCCATGGTAAACCCTACAATCACGGGAACAGATAAAGCAATGGCACCAGGTAAAATCATTTGACGAATAGAAGCTTCCGTAGAAATAGCCACGCATTTCTCATATTCAGGTTTTGCTTTATATTCCATAATACCAGGAATTTCTCTGAATTGACGTCTTACCTCATTCACCATTTCCATCGCAGCTTTACCAACAGCCGAGATACACAAGGCAGAGAAAATAAAAGGAATCATTCCACCTACAAATAATCCAGCTAAAACATCTGCTTTATAAATATCAATTTGAGTAATCCCTGAGATTCCAACAAATGCTGCAAACAAAGCTAATGAGGTTAAAGCAGCAGAGGCGATCGCAAAACCTTTACCCGTAGCAGCCGTCGTATTACCCACAGCATCTAAATTATCCGTACGTTCACGAACCTCAGCAGGCAATTGAGCCATCTCAGCAATACCACCTGCATTATCTGCAATAGGACCAAAGGCATCGATTGCCAATTGCATAGCTGTTGTGGCCATCATTCCTGCAGCGGCTATAGAAACTCCATAAATACCAGCAAAATGATATGATCCAATGATGCCAGCAGCTAAAACTAAAATAGGCAATACTGTTGACTCCATTCCCACAGCTAACCCGCCAATGATGTTAGTCGCATGTCCAGTACCAGACTTTTGTACAATTGAATCTACCGGACGCTTACCCATCGCCGTGTAATACTCAGTAATGATTGACATTAATGTTCCAACGATCAATCCTACAATGATAGCATAGAATACGTCCATTGAAGAAAATTCTCTTCCTCTTAAATTTAATGTTTCAGGTAATATATTAGTCACCAAAAAATAAGAAGTTACAAAAGTGATTGCGATAGAAGTATAGTTACCTAAATTCAAAGCATTTTGAACAGAAGAAGTTTCACTTGAAATACGAACAAAAAATGTACTGACTAAAGAAGCCAATAATCCAACTCCCGCAATGAGCATAGGCAATAATACAGGAGAGAAGCCACCAAAATTATCATTAACTGATATTTCTTGACCTAATACCATGGTAGCTAAAATAGTTGCCACATAGGATCCAAACAAATCAGCTCCCATACCAGCCACATCTCCCACATTATCTCCCACATTATCTGCTATTGTAGCAGGATTACGTACATCATCTTCTGGAATGCCCGCTTCTACTTTACCCACTAAATCCGCTCCGACATCAGCTGCTTTGGTATAAATACCTCCACCAACACGAGCAAATAAGGCAATCGATTCAGCTCCTAATGAAAAACCAGCTAATACTTCGATAGCAGTTCTCATTTCAATCGAAGTTAAGGCTTGGCCTTCAGCAAAAATTTGATAAAATGCGATAAATAAACCACCTAAACCTAAAATAGCCAATCCAGCTACTCCCATTCCCATTACTGAACCTCCAGTGAAAGAGACATTTAAAGCTTTAGCAAGCGATGTTCGAGCAGCTTCAGCAGTCCGAACATTTGCTTTTGTTGCCACAATCATTCCTATATATCCAGCAGTAGCAGAAAAAACTGCTCCGATTAAAAAAGCAACAGCTATTAAAGGAGACGAATGTATTGGATTATCTGGAGTTCCTTCTTGAGTTCCTAACCATGCCAATAAAATAGCAGTAGGTATGGCGAAATAAGTTAAAATTTTCCATTCAGCTTTTAAAAAGGCTATAGCTCCGTCAGCAATATAACCTGCTAATTCCTGCATTTTTTCATTACCAGCATCTTGCTTAGATACCCAACTAAATTTCCACGCTGTGTACAGCAAACCTACTAAACCAAAAGCAGGAACTAAATAAACAATTGAATTCATAAATCTGTATTTATATTATTCTGAATAAATTTGTCACAAAAATAAGAAATAGACCCTGAAAAAACAATTAAAAAGGTAATCTGAAAACTAATTTAAGCCTTTCTGGAACCCAATTACCTATCGGATAAACGAGATCCAGTGAGACAATTTTAGCTATACCGCTTACCCCGTATGAAATTTCGTGAAAATCTTGCTTGAAAATAGGGGGGTAAATTTTTAAATAATTATATCCCACATGTTCCCTTATTCCATAAAGATTCAATAAATTAATTTGAGAGATGATTAATTTTCGAGGTTCCCAGTGAATATGAGCTCTGATATGCGAACTGTTTGTACTGAATATATAATTAGGCAAAGTATAAAACATTCTACGATCACTACTGACCACATCCATTTCATTTCCTTTAAAATGCTGATAATCTAAAAATGAAGTCGGTTTCTCTAAAAATTGAGCATAATTAATAAAATAACTTAGCTGACCCAAACGATTAAGCGAAATGGTTTGACTGGCAGATAGACTAATTTTTGAAAAAGTCTGATTGGTGAAGCCATTTTCGAATTGAAAATTAATTGTGGGCCCCTCATTATTAGATAACCTGCGGACTTGATTAAATCTTCGCCAACTAGATAATGGCTGCCAACGCATATTAAATCTAGCATAAAACTGGTTGTTGTCTTGAAAAGAAGTGTTCCCTAATTCATTATTCATTGGAACATTTGACGTAAAAAAGGTCGAATTGCTAAAGAATCCTTGATCTACATGATTATTTAAACCTTTACGATATCTAAATTCGAAAAATCCACTGAAACGAATTTTAGATGATAATTGATATTCATATCCCACATTCACAAAATTCTTTTGATATAATTTTAAATAATTTTCATTTAATAATAGGGCATAGAACTTATTATAGGATTCCGAAACTGGATTAGTCGCGTTTATTTGATACACATTACTACCAACACCCAAAGAAAAACGTTGTCTATTTTCATCAAAATTTCTTAGGTAACCTAAATCTCCATTAAAAGCTTTTCTTGCAAAAGCATAACGGATATTTGCATTGATAGAATAATAATTAGATAAACTAAATGTTTGTCGAAATTCTACATTTCGTTGAATCGTATATCCATCAACAGGGTTAAAACCACCTGTAAATGAACTTAATCTTAGACGCGGACCTATATTTCTCTTTTCATATATATATGTTCGAGAACCTATTAAATCAGTCCAACGAAATGCCGGTAAATTCCTTAATGAATCCTTGGCCAACTTCTCCTTATCTAAAAATTGAAGGCTATCAGCTTGCTTATACCCGATTACCTCAGATTCAGTTAGAGGAACTTGACGTTCTGCCACCCAGAAAGACTCGTCATGTTTAGAAGCCATCGAATCCACTTCAAATACATAGTCAGATGTAAATATTTCCTTTTCCTCTGATTTCTCCAGAAATTCTATTTTTTCGGTTTTATCAACCTGCCTCAATATCTTCTTTAATTTATTTCTAGTTACCTCAGAGGATAATGCAGCTTTAGGATCTTTAACTTTCTCTCGATCTATTTCCTTAGCCAAAGATTTATTTAAACGCTCTTCAATAATATTCGGTTTAACAACTAAAACTGGGTTAACTTTAATTTTATACTCTTTTATCTGCGTGATGTACCTAAAAGTAGCACCAAAGCCCATGGCATCGAAATTAATATTTACGTCATAATTTATAGGCATCCAAACACCATGAAACAAGGAATTTTGTTGCTGCATCCTAAACTGACCCGATGAATTTTTAAAATTCAAACTGAATGAATATATACTCCAGGTATCTTCGACGACAGAAATAACTCCTTCAAACAAATCCTGATAAGTCGACTTCGGGGTTATTTGAATTTTACTAATGGTCTGGCCATTAACAATAAAACTACCGATATAAGCAAATTTATAAAACTGAAACGCATTAGGTGAAACTGGCGAAATCAAATAGCCCCAAATTTTAGGCGAATAGAAATTTGTTTGCGTCACGCGTAAATTTGGAGCATCCGCATTTCTTAATACTGCCGGTAAATTATTTCGATTTGACAGTACCTTTTCTGTTATTTTATTGGGCTTTTGATAATTAACTTGATTTATTCCCTCTAATACATAAGTAGAACCGACTTTAATTCCTGCTTCTTTTTCAATTTTCTTACCAACTAAAGCATTCATCATCTTCGAAATAGAAGTGATCTTACCAACTCCTTTCACATAGGCCTTAGCGCTGTACTGATCTACTTCCTTCGTATGAAAAGGAGCCATCGAAATCATTCTTCTCATGATGCCAATTGCCGGATCTTCTTTTAACCCACCCACATTTACTTCAGCTAATGAAACTGCTTGCTCCTCCAAAACAACATTAATCTCTATTTTATCAGTACTTTTTTCAATAGTAACTTTTTTTGAATATGGACTGTGCCCCAAAAAACGAAATACTAATTCATGATTTCCTATCGGAACTTGTATGGCATAAAGACCATCCTCGTTCGCTAAAGTTCCCTTATTTAAATCTGAAACCCAAACAGTAGCAAATGGAAGCACATCACCCTTTTTATCTTTTATGGAACCACTGACGGTTTGGCTAAAAGTATTAATCGATAATAAGCAAAAAAGAATAGTTAAATATTTAAGCATGAACAAAAATAGATACATTTTTAATCAGTAAACTGATAAAGTGATAAGTGGTTGATAATTTGGATAATTGATTTAGCAAAAATAACGAGAACGTTGTAAATTTACCTTATGAGGAGTTTTACAAACCGACAGCTTTTTCAAAAATTTCTAGCACCTACTTCAGATTTTCCTTTGGCATTAGAAATTGTCAAAGCAAAAGGTATTTATTTATATGATAAAGAAGGTAAGTCCTATATAGATCTAATTTCGGGAATTGCAGTGTCTAATGTAGGCCATCGAAATAAAAAGATCATATCAGCGATTAAAAAGCAATTAGATCTATACATGCATTTGATGGTCTATGGAGAATATATACAATCTCCACAGGTGTTACTCGCGCAGGCATTGGTCAATTCAACAAAAATACCCACATTAAATCAAGTATACTTTACAAATTCAGGGACTGAAGCGGTGGAAGGGGCTATGAAATTAGCCAAAAGATATACTGGGAGAACTAATTTTATATCCTGCATAAACGCCTATCACGGAAGCACTCAAGGCGCATTATCTCTGGCTGGAGATGAAAATTTCAAAAATTCATTCAGACCATTATTGCCTAATATTACCCATATACATTATGGACATGAGGAGGATTTAGTCCATATAAATAATAAGACGGCAGCCATCATAATTGAAATAATAGGAGGGGAGTCGGGAGTTCGAAAAGCATCGAAATCATATTTCAAATCGTTAAGAAAGCGTTGTGACGAGACCGGAACTTTATTAATTATAGATGAAATTCAAACGGGATTTGGAAGAACAGGGACATTTTGGGCCTACGAGGATCTGGAAATTGTACCTGATATTCTTTTAACAGCTAAAGGAATGGGTGGAGGGATGCCCATTGGCGCCTTTATCGCCAATGAAAATTTAATGAAATCACTAAGTTATGATCCAGTTTTAGGCCATATAACCACATTTGGGGGTCATCCAGTAAACTGTGCCGCATCGCTAGCTACTTTAAACTATATTATTGACGAAAATTTAATGGAAGATGTTCCCTCAAAAAGTCAGTTATTTAAGGACCTTTTGATACATCCCATGATCAAGGAAGTTCGAGCAGCAGGATTAATGATTGCTGTTGAGTTTGAAAATTTTCAAATCATTCAAAAAATTATCGCGAATTGCCTAAAGAGTGGATTGATTACCGATTGGTTTTTATTCTGCAACAATTCGCTACGAATAGCCCCTCCATTAATCATCACAATAAAAGAAATAAAAATAGCCTGTAAAATTATTTTACAGGCCATCAATAAGGTTGAAAAGGAAATTAAATCCTAAACATGCTTTAAAAGCGTTTCTGATAAGACCGATTTTGGAATATTACCCCCCACTAATCTCTCTACCATTTCACCATTTTTAAAGACCATAAGTGTAGGGATTGAGCGAATACCAAATGAAGCGGGAACTGCAGAGTTCAAATCTACATTCATCTTAGCCACAATGGCTTGGCCTTCTACTTCTCCTGCTAATTCTTCCACGATGGGACCAATCATTTTACAAGGACCGCACCATTCAGCCCAAAAATCGACTAAAACTGGAGTGTCCGTACCTATTAACTCTTGAAAATTTGCATCTGTTGCTTCTACGTATTTTCCCATTGCTTGATTTATATTTTAAAATTCAAAATTAAAACAAATACTGATAAACAAATCGTTCATCAAAAAAAATTAAATAATTAATTTAAAACCTATATTTTCCACCTTACTCAAATCCATCACTAACGCTTTAGTTATCGTTAATTGAACTTTTCTAGATAGAAAATCTAATTGAACTCGGTCTTGCTCATCATAAACTTCTAAAATGACTTTTTTGTTCCCTTTATACTGATCAAATAAATCTTCCAGATAATCGACCGTCGCTAAATTCAAATGCGATAAATTTAATCGCAATCTAAGTTCTTTGGTACGCTCTTCTAACAACTCGGTCAATAACTCAATCGACTGGATTTTAAAAACCATTTGGTCGGTATGCTTATTTTTCAACTGATAAGATCCTTGAATATATAACAATCGATCCTGGGCTATAAACCTTTCAAATTGAATAAAATCTTTAGCAAACAAAGCAAACTCATAATTTCCGGCATAATCTTCTAAAGTGAAAATCATAAACTGATTTCCATTTGCAGAGGTTCTCACATTAATTTTAGTCACAATTCCAGCGAAAGACTGAACAATGTTTGGCTTTGATTCTAATAAACCGGAATTAGAATTACAAAAATTCTGTATTTCAATTTTATATTCATCCAACGGATGTCCTGAAATGTAAACGCCAACCACCTCTTTCTCATTTTTCAATTGCTCCATGACAGACCAAGGCTCTGTTACAGGAATTTTAGGCATCGAAATATCATTCCCCGTACCAGCTCCAAGTTCACCAAACAAGGATTGCGTGGCAGCAGCTTTCAACTCAGAAATTTTAGCCGAATACCGTACAATTTTTTCGATAAACGTAATTCCCTCATTGTCGGTTGCAAAAAATTGTGATCTTTGAATATCAGTAAAACAATCAAAGGCACCTGCCAAAGCCAAAGATTCCAAACATCTTCTATTGACCTGCCGGCAATTAATACGAGCCACAAAATCAAAAATATCCTTATATTCACCTCTTGCTTGTCTTTCTTCTACGATAGAATCTACAGCTGCTTCCCCCACCCCTTTAATAGCTCCCAAGCCAAATCTGATTTGACCTTTTTTATTTACAGCAAATGATCGAGAAGATTCATTCACATCAGGAACCAATAAACTTAAGCCCATTCGTTTACATTCATCCATGAAAAATGTAATCTTCTCAATATTACCTAAGGAGTTAGATAAAACGGCCGACATATATTCTGGGGCATAATTGGCTTTTAAATATCCCGTTTGATAAGCGACTAAACCATAGCAAGTTGAATGGGACTTGTTAAATGCATATTCAGCAAATGACTCCCAATCCGACCAAATCTTCTCTAATTTATCTGGAGGGTGTGAATTCGAAAGTCCACCGTCAATGAACTTACCCTTCATTTTATCGATGGTAGGTTTATCTTTTTTACCCATGGCCTTGCGCAAAACATCGGCATCGCCTTTGGTGAAATTGGCTAGTTTTTGGGATAATTGCATTACTTGCTCTTGATAAACCGTAATTCCATACGTATCACTTAAATATTCCTCCATTTCTGGAACATCATATTCAATTTTCTCCCGGCCATGTTTCCTGGCAATGTAATTAGGGATATACACCATGGGACCTGGCCTAAACAAGGCATTCATGGCAATTAAATCTGAAAACTGATCTGGTTTTAGGTCCCTTAAATGCTTTTGCATACCCGCCGATTCAAACTGGAAAGTAGCATTGGTTTCACCCCTCTGATACATTTCAAAGGTGAGTGCGTCATCTAATGGTATAGCATCTAAGTCAATGGTAATTTTATGATTTTGCTCAATTAATCGAATCGCCTCTTTTAAGATAGATAAAGTCTTTAACCCCAAAAAGTCCATTTTAATAACTCCCGCATTTTCAATCACCGAACCATCAAACTGGGTAATCAATAAACTAACATCCTTGGAAGTTGCCACAGGCATGATATCAGTTAAATCATGTGGGGCAATAATGATACCTGCCGCATGTATTCCGGTTCCTCTGACGGAACCTTCCAAAATCATAGCTGATTCAATGACCCTTGAAGGTAAGCCCCCAGAAGATTTTATTTGCCTCAATTGCTTGACCTGCTCTAATTCATCCGAACTTAAATTTTCTCGATCTGCTAAACTGCCATCGCCGGTCAATGAAGCATTAAATATACGCTCTAATGTGATTTTAGGCCTTTCTGGGACTAGTTTAGCCAAGGCATTTGACTCAGATAAAGGCAAGTCTAATACGCGCGCTACATCTTTCAACGACATTTTAGCCGCCATCGTGCCATAGGTTGCAATATGGGCAACTTGATTTCGACCATATTTTTCAACCACATAATCAATCACCTTTTGTCGGCCTTCATCGTCAAAATCCGTATCAATATCGGGAAGTGATTTACGATCCGGATTTAAAAAACGTTCAAAAAGTAAATTGTATTTGATGGGATCTATATTCGTAATTCCCAAACAATAAGCAACCACAGACCCCGCAGCACTACCTCTTCCAGGACCTACATAAACCCCTAAATCCTTTCCTGCATTAATGAAATCAGCTACGATTAGAAAATAACCCGCAAATCCCATCGTTCTAATCGTATGTAATTCAAATTTGATTCGCTCCTCTACCTCAATAGAAATATCAACATACCTCTTTTTAGCCCCCTCCATGGTCAAATGTTCCAGAAAATCATCTTGACTTAAAAAAGTGGAGGGAATGGTGAAATTGGGTAGTAAAACATCTTTTTTTAATTCTAGAATTTCAACCTTGCCCACAATTTCATTGGTATTGTCAATCGCCTCTGGAATATGTGACCAAAGCTCAGTCATTTCCTGAGTCGTCTTAAAATAAAATTGATCATTATAAAAAGCAAAACGCTTTCCTTTCATATCAAAATCACCTTCGATGTCTTTATAACTTGGCGTACTTTGTTTCTCACCGGTATTGATACACAACAAAATGTCATGCGCATTGGCGTCTTTTTGATCTAAATAGTGACTATCATTAGACGCGATAACTTTAACATTATATTTTTTCGCAAACCGCAATAAAACTTCATTGACAACTTGTTGTTCAGGAATGTGATGGTTTTGAACTTCCACATAATAATCCTCACCAAATAAATCCAACCACCATTTAAATTCCTTTTCAGCTTCATCTTCACCAGCACGTAAGATAGCTTGGGGTACACTGGCTCCTAAACAGCAGGTCGTTGCAATAAGCCCTTTATGGTATTTTAAAACTAATTCTTTATCGATTCTAGGGTATTTTGAATACATCCCCTCCATAAAACCCAAGGAGCACAACTTGATCAGGTTTTGATATCCCTCCGGATTCTTCGCTAAGAATAATTGATGGTACCTTTTATCTTTTAACTCCTTTGTGAAAACTTGTTTATGTCGATCAGTCACCAAATAAAATTCACAACCTACGATAGGCTTTACTCCATGTTTTCCCGCTTCAGCCACAAATTGAAAAACCCCGAACATATTCCCATGATCAGTAATAGCCACGGCAGGCATATTGTCTTCCTTCGCTTTTTTAAACATGGAAGAAATCTTAGACGCGCCATCTAATAAAGAAAACTGGGAATGATTATGTAAATGGGAAAATTGCATATAAAAATTAAACTTTTAGAAAAGGTTCTTTATCAAAAAAAGTGGCATTCAAGAAATCTAAATAGGACTTTAGTACTTTGGCTTTTTTAATCACCAAATCAACAAACTGATCCGAAGTCACTTCAGCATCTGTAAAATGATGCCAAAAGAACATCGTTTTTACCTTAAGTAAATCTGCGTCAGGATGTAATGCATCAAATCCTTTGGGCGTATTTTTCAAACTTTCACCTTCTGCCTTTCCAAATATTTTCACAAAATTTGGTTGGTCTATAATTTTTCGTAAACCCTGCGCATTATAATCTATTTCTTGTCGATATTTAGCTAATTGTTCTGAACTTGGATTATACATGCCACCGCCCAAAAAGGATTTACCGTTAGGTTCAATATGTAGATAATAGTCCATAAACCCCGACTTACGACCTCCTTCAGAAAAACTCGCTGAAAACCATGTTTTATAAGGATCTTTATTTTTAGTAAACCGGACATCTCGATTAATCCGATAGGTACAATTTTTAACTTGCACTCCGTCTAAATTTTCAAATTCCCCAAATTCTAAAATAAGTTGGGATACAAATTCTTCGAACCTCATTTTCAAATCTGTATAAACCACTTTATTAGCACCAAACCATTCACGTGAATTGTTGGATTTTAAATCCAATAAAAACTTCAAAAGGCTGGGGGTGAGTGACATGAAAAATGGATGAGATCGTTAAAACGAAATTAGTAAATTTTGCTTGAATGCCCAAGAACAATTCGCTTGGAGTTTTGGTATATTTTATTGATTTTTGTATAAATTATTTAAATAAGCTATGCGTATTTTAACGGGCATTCAGGCTTCTGGAAAACCCCATTTAGGAAATATTTTAGGTGCGATTATTCCAGCGGTTGAACTTTCTAAGTTACCTGGTAATGATTCCTTTTTATTTATTGCTGACTTGCACACGTTAACATCCTTAAAAGATGGAGAAAGTATACGTAATAATACACTATCCATCGCAGCCGCATGGTTAGCCTTTGGTTTTGATACAGAAAAAAATTATTTCTATAGGCAATCAAAATTAGCCCCATATCACACAGAATTAATGTGGTATTTAAACTGCTTTACCCCGTTTCCTATGTTGGCAAACGCACATAGTTTTAAGGACAAAGCTGAAAAATTATCCGATGTAAATGCTGGTTTATTTACATATCCAGTATTACAGGCTGCTGACATCGTTTTGTATAATGCCCAAATTATACCAGTAGGAAAAGATCAAAGGCAGCACATTGAAATGACGCGCGATATTGCTAATTCGGTCAATAAGAAATACAATAAAGATATTTTTGTTCTTCCTGAGGCTAGGATAAATGAAGACGTGATGACTATACCTGGGATTGATGGGGCAAAAATGAGTAAGTCCTTGAATAATTACATTGATATTTTTTTACCTGAAAAGGAGCTTCAAAAACAAATTAAAAAAATTGTAACGGATACAACGGCATTGGAAGATCCTAAAGATCCTGAGAATGATATTACATTTAGATTATACCAACTGATGGCTAGCAAATCTGAAATTGCAGAAATGCGTGCCAATTATCTAGCTGGCGGCTATGGGTATGGACATGCTAAGCAAGCATTATTTAATTTGATGCTTCATTATTTCAGAGAAGCTAGAGAAAAATTTGATTTCTATATGGCGCATCCAGAGCTGATTGAAGAAAAATTACAAATTGGGGAAAAGAAAGTGAAACCGATAGCTGAGGCGACAATTGCAAGAATTAGAGCTGAATTTAAATTTTAGAACATGTTTCCAACTTGGGATAGTGATTTGTTTCAACTCATTAATCAAGCCCATACACCTTGGCTAGATCAGCCGATGGTCATTATATCAGGAAAATTAACCTGGATTCCCTTGTATGCTTTTTTGATATATTTCTTATATAAAGAATATAAATTACAGGTTTGGAAAACTATTTTGTATTTAATTTCTACGGTTATTTTCGCTGACCAAGTAAGTTCAAGTATTTTAAAGCCTTTATTCAAGCGTTTAAGACCCTGTCATGTCGATGCATTTCAATCCTGGATCCATTTACCAGACGGCTGCGGTGGCTTATACGGATTCTGTTCATCACATTCTGCCAATGCATTTGCCGTCGCAATCGGATTTTTTTTAATTACTAAAAACAAACCAATCGGCTCATTACTATTGGTTTGGGCCACATTGATTGCATATAGTCGCATATATCTGGGCGCGCATTATCCTTTGGATGTGATTATGGGTGCAATCGTCGGTGGGTTAGGGGCTTGGACTTTATTTCTAACTTATGCCAAATTGACTAAAAAATCATAGGTGTTAATTCCATCTGCGAAATCGTCTAAAGCAGGATGTTGACTCTGTCCAAAATCTACATTAATACCCACTTTACATTGTATTTTTTCTTCTCTTTCGGAAATCCACTTTTGCAAAGAACTTTCATTTTGATAGCGATGTATGTATAAAACACCTACTGGTGAAACTAATTCTTCATTTTCAGTAACAATACTATTCCCTAGGTCAAAATGAGGAATCTGATTTAACAGATATAAAGTACGGTAATATTGTAAGTTGTTTGCATACTTAGAATGATTTAATACCCAATCTTCCTTAGACAATACATCAAACAAGGGGATTAAATCATAGTCCTTGGGTATAGCTAAAGTAGAGACATTTCGACAGCCTAACCCATAATAAGTAAAAATGTCCTCGGCTAAACCTTGAAATTCAGTAACTGATTCATTGCCTCTTAAAACAGCCAACGAACTTCGATTTTTACGAATAATATGTGGGATAGTTGAGAAATAATGTGAAAAATATCCTCCTGAAAAGTCGCCTCCGGTGGCAATTACTGCATCCATCCCTTGAAGACGATCAATAAAATGAATAGGGATCAATGGATCAAATTCTTTCATCGCTAATACATATAAATGCATAAGCGATTTGTCTTGAGAACTTAATTTAATATTGGCTATTTGACCCGAAGCCAATACCATTAATAAATCATGTAAACCAATAGCAGGAAGATTACCTGCCAAGATTAAACCGATTTGCGATTTAAATTTAGCTTTTTCAGTATGTGTGACAAAAAAATCTTGCCAAGCCGAAGATGAAAAAAATTGTTTTTGAATAGCATTCATAGCTATTCGAAGGAATGAATCCGTAAACCAAGGATTCTCATTTACAGCTTTATCTATAAATAATTCTATTTTTTCCTTGTTTTTTTCAGAGCTAAAATAATCATCAAGAAATTTAATTAGTTCTAAAAACTGAGCGTGAGGCATAAATTATATTATTATATCTAACAAAGTTCTAAATTTTTTCTGTTAGTCCATATAAATTATATACTATTCGAAATTATGTTAGTAAATTGCGTAAAATATATTTATTGTTATGGCGATAATAATTACCGAAGAATGCATTAACTGTGGGGCTTGCGAACCAGAATGCCCAAACACAGCAATTTATGAAGGTGGGATAGAATGGACTTGGGCTGGAGGAACTTCATTGACTGAAGTGGAACTAGAAGATGGAAGTTCCATGGATGCCAAAACAAATATTGAACCCGTATCAGAAGAGTTCTATTATATAGTACCTGATAAATGTACGGAATGCACGGGATTTCACGAGGAACCCCAATGTGCTGCAGTTTGTCCGGTAGATTGCTGCGTTCCAGATCCTGACCATGTAGAAGATAAAGAAACCTTAATGGCCAAAAAATCTTGGCTACATGCAGAGTAAAATGATTCATTTTATTCTAATATAATAGAAATTATTCTTAAGTATTTTAATAGCTCACTTGGTGGGCTATTTTTTTTGTTTAAAAAATACTATAAATGAAAAAATATCTAAAATATCTTAAATTTAATTATTCCAAGAAATCGAAAACTTTAAGTTTATTTAAAGCATTATTTTTATCCAAATTTGTAAATTATTAAAATATAGGTTTAAAAATATACTTATTTTTGCTACTTTTTTGTAAAATGTTTAAAAATCAGTTGAATTTTTATCTATTTTTCTTGCTTTATATATTTTTTGTGATAATATTTGTTTCGTAATCAAGCATTTATTCACACTAAACAATTACCGCACATGAAAAAATCAATCTTTACTGCACTTTTAGGCCTAGTATCCTTTTGTGGATTTTCCCAAGAAAAAGAAGCGGAAGCGCCAAAGTTTACATTTTCGGGTTACATAGATTCGTACTATATGTTAAACTTTAACAGTCCGACCAACAGAAGTAATCTAGGAGTCTCTGGATATGAAAGAGCGTTCGATCAGAAGTCGAGTCAATTTTCATTGGGACTTGTTCAGACAAAATTTGGATACAGCACAAAAACATCTGATGTAGTAGTCGATTTAACTTTCGGACCTAATGCAGATTTGGGTCAATATGGAAATGCGATTGGACCTTTAGGAAAAGGAACTACAGCTTTAGCTATTAAGCAAGCATACTTCAATTGGAAAGCGAGTGATAAATTAACTTTCACAGCAGGTCAATTTGGTACTCATATTGGATATGAAGTTATTGACGCTCCAGTTAATTACAACTATTCGCTATCGAACTTATTCAACAATGGTCCATTTTATCACATTGGTCTGAAAGCTAATTATGCCTTTACGGATAAATTTGCTGCCATGGCTGGATTGGTCAACAATGTTGATAATTTAAATGATAACAATGCATCTAAAGGGTTTATTTATCAAGTATTTGCTTCGCCTGCTTCAGGCTGGAATCTATATTTTAATGGTATATCGTCTAACGAATCAGCACCATTAGCTTCAGGCAAAGATGATTCAGGTTCATATAGCTTGACTGATTTAACTACTTCTTATCAAATTTCGCCTAAATATCTATTAGGATTAAATGCAGCTTACGGATCGCAAACTGGCGATTTTCAAGGGGGTGGATCTGTAGGAAATAGCAAGACATGGGGAGGAGTTGCTCTATATTCTAATTACGCCTTTACAGATGGATTTAGCTTAGGAGGTCGTTATGAAGTATTTGATAACACATCCGGAGCAAGAGCATTAAGAGATGCGGATGGAAAAGGAACTAGTGTTTCTTCATTCACTTTGACTGCTACTTTCACTGCCGCAAATGGTCACTTGTTGATCAAGCCTGAATTAAGAAGCGATGCATACAAAACAGCTCAATTTACGGATGGAGATGGTAAAGCTCAAAAATCACAAACTACATTAGGATTACACTTCATTTATAAATATTAATAATTAATTTATTCACCTTTAAATTTTTGTAAACATGACGACACAAAAACCAACATGGATTCCGCTACTTGTATTGCTCGCGATAGCAGTAGCCGCATTATTTTTAACAAGTGTACCTGGTGTAATGCCAACTGAAGGCTTAGACACTGGTGATACCGCTTGGATGATCGTAGCATCAGGACTAGTTCTATTAATGACACCAGGCTTAGCTTACTTTTATGGTGGAATGGTTAATCACAAAAACGTTATTTCAACTATGTTGCAATCATTTATTGCCATGGGAGTAATTTCAGTTATTTGGATTGTTTTTGGATTTAGTTTAGCATTTGGTGACTCTTTAGGTGGCTGGATTGGTGACCCACGAACATTTTTTATGTTCAATGGAGTTTTTGATCACAAATTATCTTTAGGAAGTACTGACCAATTGAAGTTTACGATTCCTTTTGCATTATTTGCTTTTTTTCAAATGAAATTCGCAGTAATTACACCGGCTCTTATTTCGGGTGCTTTGGCAGAACGAATTAACTTCAGAGCATTTGTATTATTTATGATTTTATTCTGTGTAGTTGTTTATGCTCCATTGGCGCATTGGACATGGCATCCAGATGGTTTCTTATTTAATTTAGGTGTTTTAGATTTTGCTGGAGGAACGGTTGTACACATGTCTGCTGGTTGGGCTGCGTTAGCAGGTGCTCTTTACTTACGTCGCCGTAAGTCACACATAGAGTCTAACATCTTACCTCCGGCTAACATTCCTTACGTTTTATTAGGTACGGGTTTATTATGGTTCGGTTGGTTTGGATTTAATGCGGGCTCAGCTGTTGGGGCAAATGGTCTAGCTGTGACTGCTTTTGCTACCACGCACGTAGCTGCCGCAGCGGCAGGATTATCATGGATCTTATTTGATGTGACTCGTGGTAAAAAAGTTTCAGCTTTAGGATTTTGTATTGGCGCAGTAGTTGGTTTAGTAGCTATCACACCAGCAGCCGGTTTTGTTACTGTCCCTGTTGCCATTTTTATCGGTGTAATTGCAGCGATCATTTCAAACGTAGTGGCGCACTGGAGAGCTAGTTCTAACTTAGATGATACTTTAGATGTATTTCCTTGCCATGGGGTAGGTGGAATGGTTGGAATGTTGATGACCGGTATTTTCGCAACAAGCGCAGTGAATGCAGCCGTTGTGGAAAATGGTTTATTCTATGGTGAGACAGCTTTATTTATGAAGCACATTTTAGCTCTTGCGATTGTTTCTGCATTTGCTTTTGGAGTTTCTTACTTATTATTAATCATTACTGATAAGATTATCCCTCTACGTGTAAATGAGGAGGAAGAAAGACTTGGATTAGATTTATCTCAGCACGATGAAGCGTTAGCGGAGTAATCTTTCTACTAACAAAGCCGCAAGTAATGGTTCTTGTGGTTTTGTTTCAATCAAAAAGTCGAAAACTTATAGTTTTCGGCTTTTTTGTTTTTAACCAGTTTAAATTTATAAATTCAAATTGAAGTTTGATCTTCATACATTTTTCGTGCTTATGAAGATAAACAAAATCACTTTATTGATTGGCAGAGAACATCTAGAGAAAGACAGTTATTTGTACACCAACATACTTTCAGAAATTAAGGGAATCCAATTTGATGTTTTCAATGACTCATACTCGTATTTCAGGAGAAGAATTTATCCGCTCATCGCTAAAGTTATCCCTAGATTTATTCGAAAAAATCCCATCGTAAGAAGTTTATATTTACAAATAGAGGAACAATTTTATTCAATTATTCTGAGTCCTAAGGATTATAAAATGCACTTAGCATTTCTAAAAAATCCCAATGACATATCTTTAAGAATAGAAAAATTAAATATAAAATTGAGCAAAATTCCTAAGAATACTGAAATTACGTTAATTGGGCGAAGTGCTGGAGCGATTGTTGCCACCATGGTTTCATTAAATTACCCCGTTCACAAAATAATTTCGCTAGGGTATCCTTTCAAGCATCCTGATTTTCAGGAAGAAGCATATCGGCACGAACATTTAAAACATGTTAATACACCCATGCTAATTATACAAGGGCTTCAAGATGTATATGGTGGAAAAGAAATTGAAAAAAAGTACCACTTTAATTCAAACACAACAATAATCTTTGAAGACATAGATCATGACTTTGAATTAACGGAAGAAAACAGAATTCGAATTTTAAGAAAAATCGAACAATTTATTTCTGATGCTAAAAACTAAACGAAAGCATTTGAGAATAAAACATCTCCCTTCACTTCCCCCTTGTCAGTGATTGATTTGTAGCGAACGGATTGAATGGTATTGATTAGCAAGGGATCGTATTCGGACTGAAAACGTACATAGTTTTCGGAAAAACCTTCCATAAACCCATTATCATTCGATTCTTCAAACAAAACTTCACCCTTTTTCCCTATTTGGCTTTCATAAAAAGCACGTCTTTTTTTATCGGAAAGTATGTGTAACATTTTAGATCTCTCAGATTTTTGAGAGCCATTTATTTTAGGGAATATTTCAGTTGCAAAAGTGTTGGCCCTTTCTGAATATGGAAATACATGTAAATATGAAATATCAAGTTCCTGCAAAAACTGATAGGTTTCTAAAAATAATTCGTGCGTTTCGCCTGGATGTCCTACAATAACGTCAACACCAATACACGCGTTTGGCATTAATGATTTAATTAAGGCAACTCGGCTTACATATAATTCTCTTTGATATCGACGTTTCATTAAGCGCAAAACGGTATTCGATCCAGATTGTAACGGTATATGAAAGTGAGGTACAAAAGACTTGGAACTTGCCAAGAAAGTAATTATTTCTGGAGTAATTAAATTAGGCTCAATGGAAGATATGCGAAATCGGCTAATACTAGATTTTAATTCGATTGCTTTGATTAAATCAAAAAATGTTTCTACACGTTTTCCTTGCTGTATTCCAAAATCACCAATATTCACACCGGTTAACACGATTTCTTTAATTCCTTTTAAGGCTATTTCTTCAATTAAAGCTAATACACTTTCCACACTATCTGATCGAGATTGACCGCGAGCAAGGGGGATTGTGCAATAGGAGCAAGGATAATCACATCCATCTTGTACCTTCAAAAAAGTCCTAGTTCTGTCATTCACTGAATAAGAGGAATGGTAATCTAAGTCATACCTAATTTCGGAGGCCAATAATTTAGGAAGCTTCGTGTTTTTTTTATTTAAATAGGGTGGGATTAAATCTGGTAACTGGAATTTTTCGTTGGCCCCCAACACTAAATCCACACCCGGAATACTTGCTATTTCTTCCGGTTTTAATTGCGCATAGCAGCCCATGATAACTATTGTGGAATCTGGATTGATTTTTTTTGCTTCACGAACAACTTTTTTGCACTTTTTATCTGCTTGTTCGGTCACACTGCAGGTATTAATGACAAACAAATTAGGAGAATCTTGAAAATCTACACGAGTAAAACCCATAGGTTCCAAACTACGAGCTATGGAACTAGATTCTGCAAAATTCAATTTACAACCTAAGGTATAAAAAGCGAACTTTTTCATTTTATAAAATATGGCTACAAAGGTAAAACAAAAATGGCGGGAAAACCCGCCATTTCATTTCATAAAAGTATATAAATGCAAGATAAATTAATATTTAGCTGTCTTAACTGTTTTGATAATACGCGCAGCTACTTTGTAAGGATCTGCAGCAGAATTAGGTCTACGATCTTCTAACCAGCCTTTCCAACCTTTTTCTACTGTTGCGATAGGAATACGAATAGACGCACCACGATCTGAAACACCATAAGAGAAAGAATCAATCGATTGAGTTTCGTGCTTACCCGTTAAACGTAAATGATTGTCAGCACCATAAACGTCTATATGCTCTTTTACGAAAGGAGCAAAAGCTGAACATATAGCGTCATACGTTTCTTTTTTACCGGCAGTACGTAAAGCAGTGTTAGAGAAGTTGGCATGCATCCCTGATCCATTCCAATCTAATTCCCCTAAAGGCTTACAATGCCAGTTAATTGACACACCAAATTTCTCACCTAAACGCTCTAATAAATAACGTCCAATCCAAATTTGATCTCCTGCTTCTTTAGCACCTTTAGCAAACATTTGAAATTCCCACTGACCTGCAGCTACCTCAGCATTAATACCTTCAATATTAAGCCCAGCTTCAATACATAAGTCCAAATGCTCTTCAACGATCTCTCGTCCATAGGCATTCGTAGCGCCTACTGAACAATAATAGGGCCCTTGTGGCGCTGGATATCCATTGGCTGGAAAACCTAAAGGTTTATTTGTTTCTGGATCCCATAAAAAATATTCTTGTTCAAAACCGAACCAAAAATCATTGTCATCATCCTCAATAGTCGCGCGGCCATTCGATACGTGAGGAGTTCCATCTGAATTCAAAACATCACACATGACCAAATATGCATTTTTACGAGCCGGATCTGGGCAAATAAATACGGGACGCAAAAGACAATCTGAAGAACCACCTGGAGCTTGCTCCGTAGATGAACCATCAAAACACCACATATCACAATCCGCTAACTTTCCACTAAAATTATTTTCGATTTTAGTTTTAGAACGTAAACTCTGGGTAGGTTTATAACCATCCAACCAAATGTACTCCAATTTAGACTTAGCCATAACTTTAAACGTGTTTTTATTAATAAATACATTTATTTTTCAATTCAATACAAATTTAAACTTGATTTTAACAATTGCAACGATTTTATTGAAAATCTTATACGATTATCAACCTATTTTTTAATTTTATTAAAAAAATTTAATTATTTCCATGAAAATTATATAATATAAATTCCTTTAATAATTATTTACCATTATTGGTATAAATTGGCTATTTTTACTTTGTATAATAAAGATGAACAATTATGGCAATTACTAGATTTAAGGCATTAGAATTAGCTCAATCTCGCGCTAATACGCATGTAAAATTACCAACTGAAAAAGTAACGGATTATTATGGAAGCATGACCTTCAATGATGAAGTAATGCGTTCATTATTATCTCCAGAAGCCTATTTGAAAATCAATACAGCCATAAATTCTGGAACTAAAATTGACCGAGATGCGGCAGACGAGGTGGCTGCTGCCATGAAATCTTGGGCTATTTCAAAAGGTGCTACACATTATACCCACTGGTTTCAGCCATTAACCGGTACGACAGCGGAAAAACACGATTCATTTTTCGATATAGATTTAAGCACAGGTAAGGCGGTAGAAAAATTTAAGGGTTCCGCTTTAGTTCAACAAGAACCAGATGCTTCATCATTTCCAAATGGCGGAATTAGGTCCACATTTGAGGCAAGAGGATATACCGGTTGGGATCCATCTTCCCCCGCTTTTATCATGGAAAATGCAGCAGGCACAGCGACCTTATGTATTCCATCCGTTTTTGTTTCATACACAGGTGAAGCATTAGATTACAAAACCCCTTTATTGAAATCCATTGAGTTAGTTGATAAAGCTGCCACAGCCGTTATCAAAGAATTTTTCAACCGAGATATCAGTAAGGTCATCCCAACCTTAGGAGCTGAGCAAGAATATTTTGTCATCGACGAAGCATTATTTAATGCAAGGCCCGATTTAATGATGGCTGGCCGAACAGTTTTTGGGCATGCTCCCGCTAAAGGCCAACAATTAGAAGATCATTATTTTGGATCAATACCCAATCGCGTAAATTCCTTTATGGTAGACTTTGAAATAGAGGCTATGAAGTTAGGAATGCCAGTTAGAACGCGACATAATGAAGTGGCACCCGCTCAATTTGAGGTAGCGCCCACGTTCGAAGAAGCTAATTTAGCTTGTGATCACAATGCTTTATTGATGGATTTAATGTCCAAAGTAGCTACCAAGCATAAACTAAAAGTGTTATTTCACGAAAAACCATTTGCAGGAATTAACGGAAGTGGAAAGCATAATAACTGGGCATTAGCTACGGATACAGGGATTAATTTATTAGCTCCTTCATCTAAGCCAAAAGAAAATTTACGTTTTCTGACCTTTTTTGTGAATACGTTAAAAGCGGTACATGATCATGCAGATTTATTAAGGGCTTCCATTGCTTCCGCAGGAAACGAACATCGTTTAGGCGCAAATGAAGCTCCTCCGGCAATTGTCTCTGTCTTTTTAGGTTCTACCATGAGCCAAGTATTAGATGAGATGGAGAATATGAGTGATTTAGATGATATTCATTTAGAAAAAGGGGATAATGTGTATTTGAAATTAGGCATCAATAAAATCCCTTCATTAATATTAGATAATACAGACCGAAATAGGACTTCTCCTTTTGCTTTCACGGGAAATAAATTTGAATTCAGAGCTGTGGGTTCTTCTGCTAACTCAGCAGCACCCATGACAATCTTGAATACGATCGTTGCAGACCAATTAATCATTTTTAGAAAAGAGGTAGAAGTAATTCTTGAAAAAGGAATTAAAAAGGAATTAGCCATTATGGAAGTCCTTAAAAAATATGTCAAAGAGTCCAAAAAAATACGATTCGAAGGAAATGGATACTCAGAAGAATGGGTAGAAGAGGCCGCAAAGAGAGGTTTATCCAATTTAAAGTCAACTCCTGAGGCATTAGCCGTGTATGCTAGACCAGAATCCATTGAATTATTTACAAAGCATGGAATTTATTCTAAAGAAGAGATGCATGCAAGACATGAAATTGAATTAGAAAATTACATTAAGAAAATTCAAATTGAGTCAAGGGTGATTGGAGATATGGCCATCAATCACATCGTTTCAACTTCTTTAAAGTATCAAACTCAATTAGTGGAAAATGTGAAAGGTCAAAAAGAAATTGGCATAGATCCTCAATACTTTGCGCCAACGATAGAAATGATTAAAAAGATATCTGAGTATACATCCACGATTGTTCGTCTTCAAAATGAAATGACTGAGGCTAGAAAAACAGCTAATAACATTGAGAATTTAGAAGAAAGAGCTACCATGTATGGAATTAATGTAAAAGGATTCTTTGAGGAAATCAGGTATGCCGTAGATAAATTAGAACTTATTGTTGACGACGATGAATGGCCATTACCCAAGTATAGAGAATTATTATTAATTAAATAGCCAATAATCCACATGTTGAAACAAGATAATCCTGGATTTTTAGCTGAAGAAATAGCTAACCTAAAAGCGCTGTGTGCGGCAGAAAACAAATCATTTATTGTCATAGATGATGAAGATCTTCCTATGGGGAATGATAAAGAAATGGTTCATATTCAATTTGTAGGTAATTATAAAGAGAAAGAAGTTGTATACGATGCAATTCTTTGCACACTTCAATTACATTACTCTAGTACAATCTATGAGGAAGCTGAGCGTGAGGCCATCGAGCAATTTCCATTATACGTTCCGATTGAAAATAGAGATGAAACTTATGTAGCCAATGAAGTGCTAGATGATGAAGTGGAAATGATGATTTTAGAAATCATTGATGAAATAGAAGAAAATGATGATATCAAAGTAAGCGAGTACGTTGAGCTAGATGAAGATTTTGATTTTGGAATAAGCTTAGAAGCCGCATTATACGTAGCTGCATTAGAAGACGAAGTCATTGAAAAATTCATTTCAGATTTTAATTCGAATAGCTTAAAGCTTGATACTTCATTGTATTCATTTAAAACAGAGGAAGAGTAAATGAGCTGTCCGGTTTTTTATGCATCGGAGCCCGAATTAAAGTCTTTTCTAAGTGAGGAAGAATCTTTTCATGCCCATAGGGTCTTGCGTTTAAAAAATGGAGATCAAATTCACATTTTGAATGGAAAAGGCAATCGCTATCAAGCAGAATTAGAATTTGTAGATTCAAAGAAAACCACTTTTAGGGCTTTGAGTATTTTAGAAGAGATTAAAAATCCAGCTTTTTCTATTTCTCTTTGGGTCGCCCCAACCAAACAAATGGAGCGAATGGAATGGATGGTTGAAAAGTGCACTGAACTAGGCATCCATTCAATAGGATTTTTTCATTCACGCTATTCCGAAAGAAAAGAAATAAAATTAAATCGATTAGAGAAAATTGCTATTTCGGCTCTAAAACAATCAAAAAATTTATTTTTGCCACAGATTAAGTCGATGGTTTCGATCAAAGAAATCATTCCATTGTCCAATAATCAAGATTCTTCAAACCAATATTTGTTTGCCCATATTGCGGATCCAGTGGACCAACCTCTATTTAAAATTTTACATAAAAACATTAATTTAAATATTCTGATAGGACCAGAGGGTGATTTTTCAGCTGAGGAAAGTGATTCTTTGATTAAAAACAATTGGCTTCCGTTTAGTTTAGGAAAAGCTATTTTACGAACAGAAACTGCTTGTATCGCCGCTACTCATAGTGTTCATTTGATCCATGCGCTCCATGAATAAAATATTAATTCTGTTTTTTTTCTTTTGTAGTTCGACCCTCTTAGGTCAAATAAAATTGGCTAAAGTGAAATATTCTGGGGGAGGAGATTGGTATGCAAATAAAACTTCATTACCCAATTTGATCAATTTTTGCAATTCAAACCTACCTTTAAAGCTTTCAAATACACCTGAGACAGTAGAATTATCCAGTAAACAATTATTCAATTATCCGTTTGTCCATTTAACAGGGCACGGGAATGTATTATTTAATGAATCTGAAATTCAAAATTTAAAGACCTATTTACTTGGAGGAGGTTTTCTTCATATAGACGACAATTATGGCTTGGACGTATATATTAGAAGGGAAATGAAAAAAGTATTTCCTTCCTTAGAATTTGTGGAATTGCCATTTACCCATGCTATTTACCACCAGACTTATAATTTTCCAACCGGAATACCTAAAATTCATGAGCACGATGGGAAACCCGCACAAGGATTTGGTCTAATTTATAAGGGAAGACTAATATGCTTTTATTCGTATGAGAGTGATTTGGGAAATGGTTGGGAAGATGTGGGCACTTATTCGGATCCTGTAGAAAAACACCAAGAAGCGTTAAAAATGGGAGCCAATATTATTCAATTTGCATTCAATAATCCATAAATATGATAAAAATCAAATATTAAAAATAGTCAAAACAAAAAGAGTGTTAAAATGCTTATTATATTTGTAACTAAAATATAAACCTAAAAATGCAATTAGTTCTTCCCGCTTTCATTATACACTGGTATATTTCTTTATTTAGCCAAACATTTTTTCTTCATCGGTATTCAGCGCACAAAATGTTTGTCATGAATAAATTTTGGGAAAAATTCTTCTACTTCTTGACTTATTTATCTCAGGGTTCTTCGTTTTTAAGTCCTAGGGCCTATGCCATCTTACATAGAATGCACCATGCATTTTCTGATACCAAAAAAGATCCTCATTCACCCATATTTTCTAGCAATGTCTTTACCATGATGTGGAAAACAAAAGACATCTACAATGCGGTATTAAACAGAAAAAGCAATATTGAAGAGCGATTTGAGCACGATTACCCGGTTTCGAAAACAATTGAAAAGATTGGTGATTCATGGATTTCTCGTGTTGGTTGGGGTGTGGCTTATGCCTCATTTTATATCATTGCTTTCATGTATTTTGACATGCATTGGTTATTCTTCCTTTTGTTACCTGTGCATTTTTTAATGGGCCCCGTACATGGCGCGATCGTAAATTGGTCAGGTCATAAATATGGGTACCAAAATTATGATAACCATGATCATTCTAAAAATTCATTGGTATTTGACGTCATTATGATGGGGGAATTATTTCAAAATAATCATCATAAGTTGCCTAACCAAGTGAATTTTGCTTCTAAATGGTTTGAGTTTGACCCTACATATCCCTTGATTAAACTATTAACGTGGCTGAAAATAATCAAACCCAATATTAAGCCGGCAGACGCAAAATTTTAAATTATATAAAAGCCCTTTAACGAGGGCTTTTTAGATTTCTTCAGGGAAGTTGAATTTCTCTAGGTAATCAGATACTCTTTTTAAGAAACCTCCTCCTAGATTACCGTCAATAATCCGATGGTCATAAGAGTGTGAAATAAACATTTTATGACGTACTTCGATTGTATCACCTTCTGGCCGACTTACTACTGAGGCCTTTTTTTCAATTAAGCCAAAAGCTAAAATACCGACTTGAGGCTGGACGATGATGGGAGTACCCATTAAATTACCAAAAGAGCCAATATTCGATATTGAAAATGTACCTCCTTCTAAATCCGCTGGCTTCAGTTTATTTAACCTTGCTCGGTTCGATAAATCATTTACTTTTTTAGTTAGATCTACTAATGATAATTTATCTACTTCGTGAATAACAGGTACAATTAAATTGCCATTAGGTAATGCTACAGCCATTCCAATATTAATTTGGGCATGTTGGACAATGAAATTACCCTCGACTGATATGTTCATTCCAGGAAAATCCTTAATGGCCAAAGCTGTCGCCATAAATAACAATGGTGTGTAAGTAATGGGCTCTTTATACTTTTCTTGAAACTTAATCTTATTTTTTTCACGCCATTGAACCATAGCGGTCATATCTGTTTCTAAAAATGAAGTGACGTGGGGAGAAATCCTTTTAGAATCGAGCATTCGTTCGGAAATCATTTTCCTCATTCGATCCATTTCAAATACTTCATCTCCTGGTAAACGCAAACCAGTCCCTTGACTCAAGGTACCTGAAGCGATCACCCTTTTTGAATTCCGAATGGCAATGTAATTTAAAACATCTTTTTTAGTCACTCGATTATCTAAACCTGAACCCGCAATTTCACTTAATTCACGTTGAGATACTTTTTCTTGTAGGCATATTTGCTTAATCAATGGCGAAATCCAAGGATTGGATTGACCCGAATTAGGGTTAAAGCTACCCAATGACAAATCGGTCAAGTTAGCAAGCGTTTCATCTTCAATGATGGAATAAGAATCATTGATAACCTCATTCGAATCTAAAGTGATGACAGAATCTATGATACAGATAGGTTTGCCAATTTCAGCGATACTGCCCACTGGAACTAACACTTTTTTCAAATAACCCGCTATAGGAGAGGGTACTTCGGTATCAATTTTATCGGTGGCTACTTCGACAATAAATTCATCTGCTTCTACATAATCACCAGGCTGTTTTAACCAATTTAAAACAGTCGCTTCCATGATGCTTTCACCCATTTTGGGCATGATAATTTCCGTTATAGCCATAATACTAAGATAAATCTTTTAATAAATATCGCCTAATCAAATTCAGTGAATTTAAAGAGGTCATATGTATATTTTGCATTCGATTACCGCCTAATTGTAGTTTTCTTGTGATTACTTCACCTTCGGAAGCCAAAGCAATCCAGACAGTACCTACCGGTTTTTCAATACTTCCGCCATCGGGTCCAGCAATCCCAGAAGTGGCCATCCCATAAGTAGTTTTAAATTTTTCTCTGACTGATTTTGCCATTGCGGATACACATGATTCACTCACCGCACCATCTATGTTTAAAATAGAATCCGAAACATGTAAAATATCTTTTTTAATCTCATTCGAATATGAAATTACCCCACCCACATAATATGCCGAACAGCCTGGAATTTGAGTAAATTGATGCGAAAGATGTCCTCCAGTGCAACTTTCAGCTACCGCAATCGTGGATTTATTTTTAATTAATAAATGGCCGACCACCTCTGCAATTTCATCTTTTTCATACCCAAAAATATAAGAATTAATTTGGATTTTTAAAGTGGATATTTGATCTTCTACATTCGCTTTTAAAATTTCAAGGTTGTCACCAAAAGCCGTAAGTCGAAGCTTTACAATTCCAAGAGAAGGCAAATAGGCTAATTTAATATGTTTGGGAAGTGATAACTCCCAATCTTGAATTAAATCAGACAAATAAGATTCCCCTATACCGATCGTTTTGATCACTTTATGATAGATAATAGGGGTCTTAAAATGTGAAACCAATTTTGGAATAACTTCATTTTCCATGATGGCTTTCATCTCAAAAGGAACACCAGGCATTGAGATCCATATTACCCCAAATTCATCAAACCACATACAAGGAGCAGTACCTTGCTTGTTGGGAATAAATTGGGCTTTGGTAGGCAATAGCGCTTGATCTCGATTAATATCTGTCAATTCACGCCCACGTTTTAGGAAAAATTCAGTAACGTCTTTTAAAGCGTACGCATTCATTTCCAATGCACAATTAAAAAAATCTGCTAAAACTTTTTTCGTTAAATCATCCTTCGTAGGCCCAAGACCGCCAGTGATGAATACAACATCGGCCCTAGATTTAGATTCATTTAGAATGGTGGTTATTTCTTCAGCAGAATCGCCGACAGACGACTTTCGAATCGTTTTAATCCCTAATTTATCTAACTCAAAACTGATCCATTGGGTGTTCGTGTCCAATATTTGACCATAAAGAATCTCATCCCCAATTGTAATAATTTCTGCTCGAACCATTAAGTTTTCTTACTTTTGTACGAAAATACGGATTATTTGGGATTGATTAACACCCAAGAATTGAAAAAGCACCCTTAATAAATGAAACACTCAGAAATAAATTTTAAAATCCAGTTAGACGATCAAAATATTCCCGAAAATATTTCTTGGTCTGCTACCGACAACCCAAACGAAGGCATAGAAGAAACCAAAGCAATTTTAGTAGCTACTTGGGATCCTTACCATAAAGGAACATTAACTCTACCCTTGTGGACGAAGGACATGGAAGTATTGGATATGAAACGCTTTTTTATTGAGATCATGGGAACGGTATCTGAAGCCTCGCTTCAAGCCACTGGAGATGAATATTTTTCACAAGAAATAGAGCAAGTATGTCGGACTTTATCTACGCATTTACAAAAAGAAATTTTAGAAGCTGAAAAGGGTACAAAATAAAAGAAGATGAAATTAATTAAATATTTGATTATTCTAATCGCCTTAAGTCACCTATCTATGGGTCAAAAAGGGATTAATTTTATTAAAACAAGCCATTTTAATGTGGCTGTAAACGCGGCTAAACAACAAAATAAATTACTGTTTGTTGAAGCCTACGCCCCTGATTGTCATGTGTGCATGTCATTTAAAGGAACTTTTGCCCAACCTCAAGTTGGCAATGTTTACAACACAAATTTTATCAATTTCCAATTGGATGTCAATAATCCGGACAATTTAGCGATACTTAAAAAGTATAAAATTATAATTAACGCAACGCCGACATTCATATTTTTTGAACCTAGAACAATGAAGGTGGTTCAAGTAAAGGCTTTTGGCGAAAAAGATAATTCTGTCATTAGTGTAAATCTAATTGGCCAAAAAGCAGCTAACCCACAGGAGCAAGTCGGAAGTTTTCCTGTAAAGTTCAAATCAGGTGATCGAAATCCTGCATTTTTATTGAACTATGCTCAGTATGCTAGAATCATGGGAGATACTTTGACTAACATTAAGATGATGAATGAATATGCTAAGGTATTGCCAATGAATCAATATGTGACACAAGGGACTTTAAATATTCTTCAAACGGTCATGATGAACCATGACAATGAATTATTTGATTATTTTGTCACTCATTTACCTGATTATAACAAGGCTTTTGACCCTAGTATGGTTCGGATGATTTATGAAAATATCTTTCAAATTGTACTAACTTCTCAAATAGATAATTTGAATTCTAAAAGTATTTCGAAGATAAAAAATCAAATGAAAACAACGGGAATGGATCCCAGTGGCATTATCAGAAGAACTTGGTTAGCTGAGAGTAACCTATATTTTAAGCAGAAAAAGGCGGCTGAAGGAATTAAAGTGATTCAAAATTTAATCAATGTTTTACCCAACGCTCCAGGTCCTAAAGAATACCAATATTTATGCGATTACGTAAAAAGCAAAACGACCGATAAAAAAGCCTTAAAATACGCTCAAGTAAATTGGTGTAAATTTGGGCTCCGTTAATTAGCGAAGAAAGGCTCGATAAAGCATCACCAACACACAGAATAAAAACATCACGATTGATATTTTATTAATAGTATGCATCGTTCTAATATTGAAATTAGTAGGCGCTCCAGGCTTTGGTTTTTTGAATACTCTAACAAAATACGTAAAGACCTCCGTTAGATTAAATTGTTCTTTAAGTCTGCTCATGATTTTAGTTTTCAGGGGCGTCCTTCCAGTCGCCATGGTCTTTAATAAGTTGGATTAATTCGTCAACGGCCAAATGAGCCGGTACTGATTTTTTTATCACATTTTGTCCTTTGTACAGCGCTATTTTATCTTTTCCTGTTCCTACATATCCATAATCTGCATCTGCCATTTCCCCAGGCCCATTCACGATGCATCCCATAATGCCAATTTTAATACCCTTTAAATGATCGGTCACTTTGCGAATCTTAGCCGTCGTTTCTTGAAGGTCAAATAAAGTTCTTCCACAGGACGGGCAAGAAATATATTCCGTTTTTGATATCCTAACCCGACTAGCCTGTAAAGTACCAAAACTAATTGAATTACGAAGTGCATGGGTATTTTTGACACCTGAACTAGAAATCATGATGCCGTCGCCTAATCCGTCTATTAATAGTGCTCCCGCATCTGTAGGTGCATAAATCTGTAATTGTTCATCTGTAACCTCTTCATATTCCAAATGAATAATCACCGGAATAAGAATGGCTTGATCCATTAAATCAAAAAATGCACGCCTAATTTCAGGCATTTTATGTTCATTGTATGAGTGTAAAATGATGATTACATTCTTCTCTGATTTCAACTTATCTAATATACCTAAGTCACTAATAAGACTGGAAGCGTTCAATTTAATGAAATTAGCTATTGGATGTTTACTCGTTGACACGCACCATTCATCCCAAGAAAACTGCGGATAAATTGAATTTTCTCGATGTGACGTCCAAACAGATGAAGACTGAATTTGTCTTAATCCATTCGGTAGCATAAAATTAACGTGTTGATCCCCTGTAAATATATAATCTGCCCCTAAATCATTCATGGCCCATTTATCAGGCTCTGGTAAATAAAAATGACCTATGGATTTTAAATCATCCATGGACAAATCAGCCATTGATGAAAAATCGGCAATTACCCGGGGCACCTGTTTACCACCAAAATTTAAAATTTCATTTGATTGACGTCTTTCGTAATAAAATGGATGAATAGGAGAGTCAAATTGATCGGTTTTTCCTTTAAATGCAATAATCGGAGAAGATTTACTAGATCGATTCTGCAATCGGCGAACCATTTCTTGCGCCACAGGAATTTCCAACTCAGGATCTTCTGTCAAAGAAACACGGATCGTATCACCTAATCCATCTTCTAATAACGTACCGATACCCACGGCTGATTTAATTCGTCCGTCTTCTCCTTCGCCAGCCTCAGTCACTCCCAAATGCAAAGGATAAGCTTTGAATTCACCTTCTTCGAGTTTTTTACTTAAAAGTCGATAAGCTTCCACCATCACTTGAGTGTTGGAAGATTTCATGGACAAAACAATATTATAATAATTTTCGTCCTCGCAGATACGCAAAAATTCTAATGCAGATTCCACCATACCCAATGGAGTATCGCCGTATCTGCTTAAAATTCGGTCAGACAAAGAACCATGATTAGTACCAATACGCATGGCAGTGCCATATTCTCTGCAAATTTTCACTAGAGGCAAGAATTTATCTCGAATTCTTTCTAACTCCGATTGATAGGAGGAGTCGGTATATTCAATGACTTCAAAACGTTTTTTATCTGCATAATTACCTGGGTTTATGCGCACTTTTTCAACGATCCGAGCGGCTAATTCTGCTGCATTGGGTGTAAAGTGAATATCCGCGACTAAAGGAGTTTGATACCCTCTTACACGAAGACCTTTTCGAATATTTTCTAAATTTTGTGCTTCCTTGACAGAAGGGGCGGTAATTCGAACGATTTCACATCCAGCATCGATCATTTTGATGGACTGATCGATGGATCCTTGAGTATCCATAGTATCCACGGTAGTCATTGATTGAACCCGAATGGGGAAATCCGAACCGATGAAAACGTTTCCGACTGTGACAGGAATCGTATTTCTTCTTTTGTATGCAACAAGAGAGTCTGCATACTTATTACCTTCAGAAATCAATTTTAAAATAGACGAATCCGTTGACATACCTTTTATTAAAACCAAAATTACAAAAAAGCCTCATCAAATATATCAAAAGATGAGGCTCTCAAAAAATGATTATATTACCAAGAACTCTTTTTATGCCCAATTGTTGCGTAAAAATAAATAAATATATAGCAAGGGATCATAATGATGTAAGCCTTTTGGGTGTCACCTATATTATCCGCTATTTTTCCATAAAGTAATGGAAGTAGGGCTCCTCCAGAAATCATCATAATGATCAGAGCGCTTCCTAATTTGGTGAATTTACCTAAACCTTGGATCGCTAAAGGCCATAAAGCTGGCCACATTAATGCATTGGCTAAACCCAATAAAGCTAAACATAACACAGAAGTAAAACCTGTAAATACAATAGTGCCGATAGAAAAAACAATACCTAAAATGGCCGAATAATTCAAAGCTTTTTGTTGGGATAAATATTTGGGAATAAAAAGAATTCCGACAACATATCCAGCCAGCATACCGTATAAAGTATACGTAGTAAAAATTTTAGCTACATCTTTATCGAAACCTTGTGAAACGCCATAGTTTATAATCGTATCCCCGGCAATAACTTCAACACCTACATATAGGAAGAAAGCAATAAGGCCTAAAACAAGGTTAGGGTACGACCAAACGCTATCTTTTACAGCACCTTGATCTTGTTTATCTTCTTCAGCTTCTACTTCAGGTAGACTAGAAAACCAAACCCAAATAGCTAAGACCACTAGAATAGCCGTCATAATCCCATAGGGCGTAATCACCGTATTAAGTTTTTCGTTGCCCACTAAACCCGTAGATAGAAAAAGGCCACCAAAAATAAATTGGCTCAAAATCCCCGCTACTTTATTACAAATTCCCATGACAGAAATTCTTTTAGCTGCTGATTCACTAGGTCCTAGAATAGTCACGTAGGGATTAGACGCGGTTTGTAAAAGTGCTAATCCGGTTCCTATAACAAAAAGACCAAATAAAAACATTGGATAATTAGCCATTTTAGCGGCAGGAATAAACAATAGGGTACCTAAAGCCATAGATAATAATCCCAAAGACATTCCTCTTTTAAAACCAGTTTTAGCTAATACCCAAGAAGATGGAATCGCCATGACAAAATAGGAAATGAAAAAGGCAAAAGTGACTAATAAAGAATCAAAATTATTAAGTTGGAATGCGTCTTTAAAAAACGCAATCAACACGGAATTAACCCAAGTTATAAAACCGAATACAAAAAAAAGTATCCCGATCATCATCAAGGGGCCGTTGGAAGATTTAGAGTTCGTTGTCATAAGTTTTTAATAAGAGTCGTTTAGTGCAAAGATAGGTTTATTCGTTTTCCATTTACCCCGTGTAAAATCCGGTATTTTAATGGATGCTGAATTTTTAGCAATGGATTGCTCGGATAAAGGCGAGATGGCTGACCATGCCGCAGCATCATATACGTCGATCGGAGGGGCTACTTTGTTTTTAATCGCCTCAATAAATCCTCTTAATACGAAATAATCAATTCCACCATGGCCTGCATTTTCAGCATCTGCGGAATGTGTCTTCCAAAGCGGATGATCATATTTATCTAAATAAGGCTTCGCATCATCCCAGCGATGGGCTTTGGTTGATACCCCTTCAATGTAAATGGATTTGTTGTCTTCCATCCATAATCCTTTCGTTCCTTGGACCCGAAAGCCTAAAGAATAGGGGCGAGGAGAGTTCGTATCATGTGTAATTAATATAGTTTCCCCATTAACGCACTTGATCATCGTTTGAACAATGTCGCCACATTTAAAATTCACTTTTGCATTCGGGTGATCCGCACCCCCTTTATTGACAATATATTCATGAAGTCCTTGTGAAGGAGTGGCCATGGACGTCAAATAAGCAAATTGGTTACCGCGATTAATATTAAGCATTTCGGCCACTGGGCCTAATCCATGAGTAGGGTAAAGATCACCATTTCGGTCGACTGAATGTTGGGTTCTCCATTTCGCTTCAGAAAATCCTTTTTCTCCAAATTCAACACCTCCACCATAGGCCTGCGTCCCATTATTAAATTTAACTTCTCTTAGATCATGCTGATATCCGCATTGAACATGGTTAAGCGTACCAAACATGCCTTGTCGAACCATATTTAACGTGGCTAACACATCTCGTCGATAACATACATTTTCAAGAATCATGCAATGAGAACCCGTTTTTTCAAACATATTAACTAGATCCCATGACTCCTGTAATTTAACCGTCGCAGATACTTCAACACCCGCATATTTGCCTTGTTTCATTACTTCCAAGGCCATTGGAACGTGCCATTCCCAAGGCGTGGCAATGACGACTCCGTCAATATCCGTTCGCTTAGCTAAGTTTTCAAAATCATGATCATCCTTGCCATAGATTGCAGCAGAAGGCCTACCTTTATCTGAAATCATTTTTTTAGCGATAGCGATAGCCTTGGGGTCTATGTCACATATGGCGACAATTTCCACATCCGAACGATACATGGCCATTTCCAAATGATTTTGACCACGAAGTCCTACGCCGATGAAACCTAAACGCACTTTTGTTTGTTCGGTTGGTAATCCTTTTAAAAATATAGGAAAAAGTGCTGTAGAAGAGGAATATATAAGGGAATTAGATAAAAATTTCCTTCGTTTCATTTATTTTATTTTAGGTTTTAAGATATAGAATTGAAATTTAATTAAAATACTACATTAAATTTATAAGATTTTTTAAAATAATAATGTCACAAAAAATTAGCGTTTTCAGAAAAGAACATTTTAATGCAGCCCATCGGTTACATAATCCCGATTGGTCAGCAGAAAAAAACAAGGAAATATTTGGTTTATGTAATAATGCCAACTACCATGGACACAATTATGAATTAATTATTCAAATTACTGGAACAATTAATCCTGAAACGGGTTATGTCATCGATATGAAAGATTTATCCGTTTTAGCTCAAGAAGAAGTGGTTAAAAAGTTTGATCACAAAAATTTGAACCTAGATGTACCTGAGTTTAAAAATTTAAATCCATCAGCCGAAAACATAGCTGTGGTTATTTACCATAAATTAAGAGTAAAAATTGCCGCTGAGTTAGACTTAAAAATTAGATTATATGAAACAGAACGAAATTTCGTTGAATTCCCTGCTTATTGATTCCGATCGCTTCTTATTAACCGATGAAGAAATTGGTGATAATCATGTAGCCACCTCCATAGATACGCCTATGAGGGAGAATGCATTTGATCTTTCTGATCTAGAAAAAATTAAAATTATCGAGGGGCATTTTAGAGAAATCATGCTCACTTTAGGACTTGACTTAACGGATGATTCATTACGTGGCACTCCTAACCGAGTGGCAAAAATGTATATAGAAGAAATTTTTAGCGGTTTAAATCCTAAAAATGAGCCTAAAGTAGCCTTGTTTGAAAACAAATATGGCTATAAAGAAATGTTGATTGAGAAGAATATTAGTTTCTACTCAAATTGTGAACATCATTTTGTTCCTATCGTAGGTAAAACACATATCGCTTATATTTCTTCAGGTAAAGTCATTGGACTTTCGAAATTAAATCGAGTTGTTCAATATTTTGCTAAGAGGCCACAAGTCCAAGAAAGGTTAACGATTCAAATTGCGAAGCATTTACAAAAAGTATTGCAATCAGAAGATGTGGCGGTTTTTATTGACGCCAAACATCTATGCGTATCTTCAAGGGGAGTAAAAGATGATTCAACTTCCACAATTACCTCTTTTTATGGAGGTAAATTTCAGGAAGAAAATACCAAAAGAGAATTTTTAGGATCAATTCAGTCGTAAGATGGGTAAATACGTTGTCGTAGGCGGAAGCCAAGGGATTGGTGAATCCGTGGTAGCAAAATTAATTTCACAAGGTCATCAAGTTATTAATCTATCCAGAAATCCTTGCGGCGTTCAAGGGGTGGAAAATATCCAATACGATGTTTTAGAAACGAATGAAGGTGTTTTAAGTGCAATTTCAGGGCCTATCGACGGACTCGTTTACAGCCCGGGAAGTATCAATTTAAAACCCTTTCATCGCTTAACGGCTGGAGACTTTGAAAAAGATTTTCAGATAAATGTCTTAGGTGCTGTTCAAGTAATTCAAGGTTGTTTAACTGCCTTAAAAGCATCTTCGAATGCTTCCATCGTGCTTTTCAGCACTGTGGCGGTACAAACAGGAATGGGATTTCATGCTTCCATCGCAAGTTCGAAAGGAGCTATTGAAGGATTAACTAGATCTCTTGCCGCTGAATTTTCTAGCTTCAAAATAAGAGTGAATGCGATAGCACCTAGTTTAACCCAAACTCCTTTAGCTAATGCTTTGCTAAATAGCGATGAAAAAATTGAAGCCGCAGGTAAAAGGCATCCATTGGGTCGAGTGGGCCAACCCTCTGACATTTCGAACATGGCTTTGTTTCTTTTACATCCAGAAAATTCGTGGATTACAGGTCAGATATTAAAAGTAGATGGAGGAATGGGTGATTTAAGAGCTTAATCCTTGATCATTAAAGTGCTTTTGATTTAAAGCTAGATTAACTTTATTCCATTCAATTTCTTTGATAAAATCCTGTTTTCTAATTTGACAATTCGTTATTGGGCAATGTGGACAGCATTCATCTAAACATGGATCTACATGGACAAATATTTCAATGTCCGTGGGCATTACTTGGCCTATAGTCACCTCAAATTCATGAATTTCATCATGCACGCGGTTTAAATCCCAATACCTAGGAAGTGTTAAATGGCAATCTATATGCAAATCTCCTCCATATTGCTGAACCCTAAGGTTATGTAAATCAATCCATTCTCGTTTTTTATTGGAAACAATCCATTTGATGACTTTTTGAAACACTTCTGGATTTGTTTCATCCATCAAGGCCGCTATGGCCTCACGAATTAAATTAAGGCCTTGCCAACACATCACCGAGGCAAATATTAAGGAGGCAACGGAGTCAATCCAAAATAAATTGGTCACATAGGTAATTACCAAAGCCACGACAACAAAAACCCCATTCAATGCGTCGAGTTTAAGATGCTTGCCGTCTGCCACAATAGCAGGAGAATGGGACGATTTTCCTTGGCTAACTAAATAATATCCGAGTATACCATTGATCGTAGCCGAACTTAAAGAGATCATTATACCTAAGTCTAAACTTTTTAATTCTGGATGGGCGTATAAATGTTGCCAAGCATGTAAAAATATATACAAGGCGGCTAATAAAATTAAAACCCCTTCTAGACCCGATGCAAAAAATTCAACTTTTCCATGCCCATACGGATGATTTAAATCACGAGGTAACGATGCCAAATAAATGGAATAGTAAGCAAATGCTGCCGCCACGACATTGACAATAGACTCAAGCGCATCTGTCAGCAAGGTAGTAGAACCACTGGCATAGTAGGCATAAAATTTAGCGCCCATGATCGCCAAACTGACTAAAAATGACAAAATGATTAAACGTTGCTTCATTCTTGATTAAAAAGTCTACAAAGATAGTATTTTTGCAGCATGGAAAATAAAGAGAATCCCTGGAAAACAATAAGTAATACCCATGTGTATGAAAACCCTTGGATTAAAATTGAACATCATGAGGTGATTAACCCAAATGGTAACCCGGGCATTTACGGAAAAGTTTGTTTTAAAAACATCGCGGTATCCATTGTGGCTCTCGATCATGAGAATCATGTGTATTTAGTAGGCCAACATCGTTACACGATTGACGCCTATTCATGGGAATTACCAGAAGGGGGTTGTTTAATTTCAGATCTTGAAGATCCATTGGCAGCGGCTAAGAGAGAACTGATGGAGGAAACAGGCTTGCGAGCTAATCAGTGGACATTGATGGGTGAAATTTTTCTAAGTAATTCAGTCACCGATGAAAAAGCCTACATGTATTTAGCCACAGAATTAAGTCAAAACGAGTCGAATCCTGAGGATACCGAAAAGCTAGAAATTAAAAAAATACCTTTAACGGAAGCGATTGAAATGGCACACAAAGGTGAAATAAAAGATTGCCTTAGCGTAGTGAGCTTATTAAAGGTCCCACGATTTCATCAATGCTAACTCTGCATAATCCGTTAAATCATACTTGATTGGGACAATGCTGACAAAATTATCTGAAAGGGCATCTAGATCCGTATTATTATTTAAATCATTATTTTCCAAATTCCCATCCATCCAATAATACGATTGGCCATAAGGATCTTTACGTTCCTCAAAAAACTCCCTATAAACAGCATTTGCTTGTTTGGCCACTTTAATTCCTTTTAATGGAACCTCAGATTTAGCAGGAAAATTCACATTTAATGTCAAACCTTTGGGTAAACCATGAACTAAAACTTGTTGGCATATTTTGATAATGTAATCGTGGCAATGACTAAAATCAGCATCGGCACCGAATTCGCACAAAGAAAATCCAATAGCAGGAATTCCTTCCATGGCTGCTTCGATGGCCGCCGACATAGTACCCGAATATAAAACAGAAATTGAGGCATTTGAACCGTGATTGATTCCTGAAACGACTAAATCAATTTTCCTTCCTTTTAATATTTGATGCTTGCCAAATTTCACACAATCAGCAGGTGTACCCGAACATTTATAGGAAAGAATATTGGAGCCAAAATCAGATGTTTTGCTTACGCGAAGGGGTGAGCCTAAGGTAATGGCATGACCCATTCCAGACTGATGGGTGTCCGGAGCGACCACAACCACTTCTCCCATTTCAGACATAATTTCAACTAAAACTCGAATTCCCTTTGAATAGATTGAATCATCATTGGCAATTAAAATAAGTGGCTTTTCTTGGCTCATAACTTTTATATTTGAATGCAATTTACAAATTTGCACGCATAATTTAGACGCATGAAGATTAGGAAAGCATTATTATCTGATATACCCGTAATTAAAGAAATCGCAGAAAAAGCATGGAGGCCCACCTATGACCATATTTTAACTGAGCAACAAACCCTCTATATGCTCGATTTAATGTATAATAGCCAAACGTTAGAAAATCAAATTAAGGGTAATATTGCGTTTTTTATGGTTGACCTGGGTCAAGAAACCGTTGGATATTTTTCTGTAGAAAATGTAAACGAGCAAATCGTTAAACTACATAAACTCTATTTAGATCCGACGCAAAAGCAAAAAGGATTGGGGCGAAAAATTATCCAATATATCAAGGATTGGGCTTTAACAAATCAAAGCAATCGCATTATTCTTAACGTAAATAAAAATAATTCAGCAGTCCAATTTTACCTAAAAATGGGCTTTAAAATCATCGAGGAGCTTATTCTTGACATAGGGGAAGGGTATGTTATGGACGACTTTGTTATGCAATTAGATCTAGGGTCAACTCAATCAATTGCTTAATTTGGTTCTCGGGATTTTTTGAAAATTCATGTGTCAAGCGATTAGCTAAAATAGCATTCAAAGAAATCATTTCATGCCCAAGAGAAGCTGCAAAAGCATAATATGCAGCTGTTTCCATTTCTATGTTGGTAATGATTTCCCCTTCAAATTTAGTCTTAGAAACTTCTGACAAGAAATCAGGCAACAAAGATTTCATCCGAACTGTCCGACCTTGAGGGGCATAAAAACCAGGAGCTGTTAAGGTATATCCATGTTGCGATATAGATGAAAATTGCTTGACTAATTTTTCACTGGCCTTTGCTCCATACACAGGAAGCTTGTAGTTAATTTGTTGGCACCACGAATTAAGCGCTTCATGAGGCAACATATTCGGCGATTCAAAACCATAAAATTGGGCTAAATTATCAAAACCAATTCCAGCTTTGGAGACTAAAAATGAGTCCACTGGAACATCTTCCTGAATACTTCCTGAGGTACCGATTCGAATCAATTCTAAGGATATTTTTTGATCCCTCGCATACCGAGTTTCAAAGTCAATATTAACCAAGGCGTCTAATTCATTCATGACAATTTCTACATTATCGGCTCCAATGCCGGAGGAAATCACACCAATAGACTGATTTCGAAATTGACCCAAATGGCTAATAAATTCTCTCTTATGAATTTTATGGTCAATTTTGTCAAAATACTTGGAAACAAAAGGAACCCGTTCAGGATCACCCACAAGAATTATTTTATGAGGCAATTGCTCCGGACGAATATGTAAATGATACGTACTTCCGTCCGGATTAATGATGAGGTCTGTAGGTGAAAAATAGGTCATCCGCGAATTTATTGATAATTTTCTAAAGAATTAAAATTATGCAAATTTCAAAGGTAGAAATACACGAAACCATTTTAAAATTATTGACTAATTCCATCGTCCATGCAAAAAGGGATTATGAATTAGCGAAAGAATCACGTGATTCAGATACAAAAAGTAGCGCGGGAGACAAATTTGAGACGGGTAGAGAAATGATGCAAAGGGAAATGGATAAAATAAGTGCAAGCATAGATCAATCCAAAAACCAGCTGAACTTTTTATCAAAAATTAATCTAAATCGTTCCTATTCAATCGTTGACCTAGGTTGCCTCATTACAACGGATCAAGGCATTTATTATATATCAATAGGGTTAGGAAAGGTTGAAATCAATGCTGAGATCATCTATGCGATATCCCTAGATTCCCCGATAGGCCAATTATTGAAAGGAAAAAGGGTAGGAGACATCTTAGAATTTAGAGGCAAAACACTTAAAATCAATCAATTACTATGAAAAACGAATCGTATTTTTATCTGTTATTATCGTTAATCGGAGGAGGTTTTACTTTTTATTTCGCAATGAAGGGGGTTGTTAGCCATCAGGGAAATTTTGATGTCATCGCATTTATTCAGAGCACATGGATTCAAGATGATTATGCGAAGAGTTTAACGTTGGATTTTTGGACGGGAGCTATTGCCGGTACATTTTTTATCTTAAGCGAAGGAAGGAGATTAAAAATAAAATACCATTACCTTTATGTTATACTGACGATGCTAATTGGATATGCCTTTGCATTTCCGTTGTTTTTATTTGTCCGTAGTAAATACGTCAATCAAATTTAAGCATGGAAGAATACATCGCTTCATATCCAGAGAATACCCAGAAAATTTTAATAGAAGTTTGCGAGGCTATACGAAGTGTGGTGCCAGAAGGAACGGAGGAACTATTGGCCTATGGCATGCCTACCTTTAAATACAAGAAAAACTTAGTTCATTTTGCCGCCTGGAATAATCATCTTGGATTTTATCCAGGGCCAAGCGGAATAAGGGAATTTCAGGAACAATTATCTATTTATGAAGGTGCCAAAGGATCTATAAAATTCCTTTATAGTCAACCCATCCCCATCGATTTAATCAAACAAATCGTAGAATTCAGAGTCAAGGAGGTAATTAACAAATCAAATTAATTGATTTTCTTTTTCTCAATTTTTAGATTGCGTCCAAAAGACTTGAAGCCTAATTCAGGTGAATAACCCACAGATTGCTTTGAATAGTACCCTTTTTCATTGTATGGACGCTTGCGAGGATGTTCTTTACACGATTGAGAACAGGCTCCTTCCATTTCTTTTAAGCAAGTAGGGCAAATAGCTAAATGTTCATTGCACTCTGGATTAGCGCAATTAACCATATGGTCTGATAAAGAATCACAAACATAGCATTTTGAGATTACTTCAGGATTTACGGAATTAACTAGGGTAGCCACACGATTGTCGAAAACATAGCAAGAACCATCAAAGTCTTCGCCACCTTCTTCTAACCCATACTTAATTATTCCACCATGCAATTGGTATACATTCGTAAATCCCTTTTCTAACAAATAGGCGGAAGCTTTTTCACATTTAATTCCACCTGTACAATACGTAATCACCTTTTTATCCTTTAGGTGCTCAATTTCATGCACATGATCAGGTAAATCTCGGAGATTCTCCATGTCAAAGGTATAAGCACCTTTAAAGCGGCCTAATTCATGTTCGTAATTTGATCGCATATCGACTAAAACGACATCGGGATCATTCTTAAGCATGTTTTTGAACTCGGCAGGTTTGAGATGTTTGCCCGTACGTTCTAGTGGATTAACGGGTAATTCTGAATGAACAATTTCATTTTTAACACGGACATGCAATTTGGCAAATGTATGTGCATCATGCTTTTCAATTTTAAAATCAAAATCGGTTCCTTGGAAAATCGGATCGCTTTTAAGCCATTCCATGTAATTTTGACAATCCGCATGAGTGCCCGAAACGGCCCCATTTAACCCTTCACTTGCTACGATAATCCTACCTAAAATACGGTTCTCGATGCAAAAAAGGTGATGTTTCTCCCTATATGATTCAGGATCAGCAATAGGGGTATAGTTATAATAAAGCAATACACTGTAAGGTTTCATCTTCAACATGATTTACAGATTAAACAAAAGTGACGATGGGGAGATTCGAACTCCCAAAC